>Ga0070399_1001817_pt1 | contig 21462 bp, 14 predicted proteins | sample BioMet4_FD_61217 | JGI IMG/M metagenome (GOLD analysis project Ga0070399, IMG submission 61217) | Microbial communities from bioreactor (seeded with sewage sludge) at LBNL, California, USA - Biofuel metagenome 4 (version 1) | ecosystem: Engineered > Bioreactor > Anaerobic > Unclassified ... | reverse complement strand
TTTTAAACGGTCACCAGTAACAAAGAATGGTTTATCAGACCGCCTTTAGGCGGAATAGCAAAGATGGCCCAGTAGGGCCAACATTAAACCACCAGCAGGGCTGGTGGCTCGTGATTTGATATACCCAAGATAGATAAAAAAACACCACCTAAGTCGCATTCGCGGTTTCAGTGGTTCATATATATTATATGTTTAATCAGTTGTTTTGTCAATTGTGCAGGATGATTGAGGATTTGCATTTGCCTTCAGGCAGGGAGAAAAGAAATGGCAGTCAGACGTTTTGCATCGATCGACATCGGTTCGTTTGAAACGCAGATGGGTATCTATGAGATCAAAGGGAAGGGCGGCATTTCCGAGGTCGACCTGATCCGGCATGAGATCGCGCTGGGAAAAGACACGTACAATACCGGCCGCATCAACTACAGCCTCATGAAGGAACTGATCGGGGTGTTACAGGACTTCACGCGGATCATGAAGTCGTACAAGGTGACGGAGTACCGCGCCTGTGCGACCAGCGCCATGCGGGAAGCGGAGAACCGGGGGATAGTCCTGGATCAGATCAAGGTGCGGACTGGTCTCGACGTCCGCATTCTTTCCAATTCCGAGCAGCGTTTCATCAGCTACAAGGCGATCGAAGCGAAGAACGAGCAGTTTCAGAAGATCATAAAGGATGGAACGGCGATCACGGATGTGAGCTTCGGCAGCACGCAGATCACCCTGTACGACAAGGGCCGCATTACCGGGACGCAGAACTTTCCGCTCGGCGTGCTCCGCATCAGGGAAATGCTTTCGGGGATTGCCTCGGGGAAGGAAGAACGGGAAGGAATCCTGGACGAGCTTCTGGACAACGAATTCGCGACATTTAAGAAGATTTATTTGAAGGATACGGAAATTAAATGCATGATCGGGATCGGGAAGACGATCACACTGCTTTTCGGGAAGCTTTCCGCGCTCTCCGGCAGGGATCCGAAGAAAGATTTCGTGACGATGGAAGAGTTCATGCGCGGCTATGAATTTGTCATGAAGAAGACAGACATGGAGCTTCAGGACAAGCTCGGCGTGGACGGAGAGATTTCCAGCGTTCTCCGCCCGTGCATGCTGATTTTCCGCCGTGCCATGGAAATGCTCGGCGCAAAGGAAATCTGGATCCCCGGAACGTTTTTAATCGACGGCATGGCAGCGGAATATGCGGACGATAACCGGCTGATCAGACTCCGGCATGATTTCACGGAAGATATTTTAGAGGAGGCGAGAAGCATCGCGAAGCGCTACCGCGGCAGTACGCAGCACATGCAGTGCGTGGAGGAAAACGCGAAATCGATCTTTTCCGCAATGAAGGGATATCACGGGCTCACGGAACGGGACCGCCTGCTTCTGGAACTTGCGGCGATCATGCATAACTGCGGCAAGTTCATCAGCATCCGCAACTCGGCCGAATGCACCTATGAGATCATATCCGCGACCGAGATCATAGGCATAACGGAAAAGGAGCAGAAGACGATCGCGGAGGTGGCGCGGAATATCCAGGAGGAAAGGTTCCGGGAAAAGGGTTCCATGAGGACGGCCAAGCTTACCGCCATTCTGGAGCTCGCGAATTCGCTTGACCGTTCGCATAAACAGAAGGTGAAGGACTATAAATTTGAAGTGAAGGACAATGCGCTTCTGATTACCACGCATTATCCCGGCGACATGACTCTGGAGTTCACAAGCTTTGAGCAGCACAGGGAATTCTTCGAGGAGATCTTCGGAATTGAGCCGGTCTTAAGGCAGAAGAAACCGCGGTAAGGAGAGAACATGAAACAGGGGAACAAAGCAGTCGTATTTGATTTCGGGAATCCGGATTATTATGTGTGCCGGGAACTTTCATGGATTGAATTCGATAAGCGTGTTTTAAACGAAGCACGCGACAAGGATGTGCCGCTTTTCGAACGCCTGAAATTTTTAAGCATCGTGAGCTCCAATCTGGATGAGTTCTTCATGGTGCGCGTCGCGTCCTTAAGGGACATGGTGCATGCCGGATACGAGAAGCCGGATATTTCCGGTCTTACGCCGTCGGAGCAGCTGAAGAAGATCTCCGAAAAAACGCATGCACTCGTGGACCTTCAGTACAGTACCTATAACCGTTCCGTGCAGCCGCTCCTCGACAAGGCCGGACTCCATATCATTCGCTATCATGAGTATATGACCGAAAAGGAAGCCGCCTATGCGGACGAATATTTTAAAAAGAATGTCTATCCGGTGCTGACACCCATGGCGGTGGATCCGTCGCGCCCGTTCCCGTTGGTAAAGAACCGGTCTTTAAACATTGCCGTGCTCATGAAAAAAAAGGACAATGTTCAGCCGCTCATCCGCGTGGAAAAAAAGAAGAAGAAAAATCAGCCGGACGAGAAAAAACGTCCCGATTTTGCCATCGTGCAGGTGCCTTCCGTGCTGCCCCGCATTGTCGAGATTCCTCCGGAGATTGCGGAGAAGCGGCCGGGCGTAAAGAAAACCGTCATCCTCCTGGAGGAAGTGATCGAGCGGAACTTAAGTTCTCTTTTCCTGAACTATGACATCGTGGCGGCGCATCCGTTCCGCATCATGCGGAATGCGGAATTTGAACTGGACGAGGAAGATGCAGCCGATCTTCTTCAGGAGATCGAGAAGAAACTGAAGAAGCGCCAGAAGGGGGAAGCCATCCGTCTGGAAACGGAAGACACGATGAACAGGACGCTTCTCAAAATACTCCGCGCCGAACTGCATATCGATAACGACGATCTGTTCCAGATCAACGGCCCCCTGGATTTAACCGTGCTGATGAAGATGTACGGTCTTCCCGGATTCGACGAATACAAGACCCCGCCCTATATGCCGCAGCCGGTGCCGGAGCTGATGAATGACGACGATATCTTTACGAATATCCGGAAGGGCGATATTCTTTTAAGCCACCCCTATGAGTCGTTCGACCCGGTGGTGGATTTTGTGAAGAGCGCCGCGCGGGACAAAGATGTGCTCGCGATCAAGCAGACCCTGTACCGCGTGAGCGGAAATTCTCCCATCATCGCCGCGCTTGCGGAAGCGGCGGGGAACGGGAAACAGGTGACGGTCCTCGTGGAACTGAAGGCCCGCTTTGATGAGGAGAACAATATCACCTGGGCACGGATGCTGGAAGATGCAGGCTGCCATGTGATCTACGGACTCCTCGGGTTGAAGACCCACAGCAAGATCACGCTGGTGGTGCGCTCGGAGGACGACGGCATCAGACGGTACGTGCACCTCGCAACGGGAAACTACAATGACTCCACCGCGAAGCTCTACACCGACATCGGCCTCTTTACCTGCAGACGCGAGTTCGGCGAGGATGCGACCGCTGTCTTCAACATGCTTTCCGGCTATTCGGAACCGGCGGCGTGGAACCGGCTGATCGTGGCGCCGCTCTGGATGAAGGACCGGTTCTTAAAGAAAATCGGGCAGGTCGGAAAAGCGGCAGCGGAAGGAAAGAAAGCATCCATCCGGGCGAAAATGAATTCGCTTTCGGATAAGGACATCATAGAAGCGCTCTACAGGGCAAGCGCGGCAGGCGCAAAAATCAGTCTTGTGGTGCGGGGAATATGCTGCCTGAAGGTCGGCATTCCGGGCGTTTCGGAAAATATCAGCGTACGCTCCATCGTGGGAAATTTCCTGGAGCACGCACGCATATTCCAGTTTACGGCAGGGGACGATGAAAGCTTTTATTTAGGCTCCGCGGACTGGATGCCGCGGAACCTTCTGAACCGCGTGGAGATCGTGTTCCCGGTGGAAGAGGAAGCGCTTCAGGAAAGAATCAGGCATTATCTGGACACGGAGCTGAAGGATAACGTGAAAGCCAGCATTTACCTCCCGGACGGAACCTATGAGAAGGAAGATCTCCGCGGAAAAGAGCAGGTGAATTCACAGGAACAGTTTGAAGAGGAAGCGGTGAAAAGGGCAGGAGCGGAAGCGGCCAAACAGAAACAGGCTTCCCGGAAACGCACGTTCACGCCCGCATCGAAAGACTCCTTGCCTCAGTCCTGAAACCGTGATACAGTAGTACAAATATACGGACCGGAGCAGGAAAACACCGGAAGCCGCAGCAGAATGCCATGAGTCTTCAAAGGAGAATCAATGTCGAAATATAAGGCAGCAAAATCAGGCAGTAAAAAAGGAAACACGTCCGGAGAGCTGGGCATACCGTCAGTTATAACCGGAATATGGGCAGGACTGATCCTGACCTTCTTTCCCGTCTTCGTCACGCGCTTCTACTTCAATATCCTGGAGACAAAATATATGACGTACTGCATTGTCACGGGGACCATGATCGGTTCGCTCCTGATCTGGGGACTGCTGACAAAAAAAATGCAGAGTTATCACAGAAAGGCGAAGCTCTTACGCAGTGAGATGGGCTTTGCCGGCTGGTTCAACCGGACCTTTGATCTCACGGATAAATGTGTCATGCTGTTTTACCTGATCTCCTTTATTTCCACATTTACCGCTTATCCCTACATCGAGCAGGCCTTAACCGGAATAGAGGGAAGACACACCGGACTGATCCTTCTTACCCTTTACTGCGGCGCCTATTTCTGCGGAAGCAGATTCATAAAATTCCACCAGCGCTTTGTGACCATGTTCCTGTGGTTTGCCATGTTCGTCTGCGTGTTCGGCATTACGGACTATTACAAAATGAACATCCTCGGCTTCAAGGACCGCATCAAGGTTTCGCAGATGAGCATGTTTACCTCCACGATCGGAAACATCAATACGTACACGACCTTTGTCGGCTTTGTGATCGCAATCTCCGGGACGCTGTTCATTCTTTCCAAAGAAAAAATATCGCGCGTGCTGTTCTATTTTGTCTGCCTGGCAATCGCTTTCCAGGCAATGGCGATGGGCAATTCCGATAACGGATATCTAACGCTCGGCGCCTTCTTTGCCTTTGTGCCGTTTGTCGCCTTCCGTTCCCGGCAGGGAATCAGGCGGTACTGTGCAGTCCTTACGCTTTTCCTGGCGGACATCCTGTATGTAAAGCATGTGGATGACACCCTGAAGAGCGCCGTGATCGGCATTAACGGTCTGTTCGATGTGATTTCCCAGATGAAACTGCTTCCGGCGCTCACCATAGCGCTTTTCGTCATTACGGTTATCCTGTATGTATATGACTTTAAATCAGGTTCCGCGGATAAACCGGCGGCAAATGCAGTCGGAATCACCTGGAGGGTGCTGGTAGCGGCAGCGGCAGCGGCTCTCATTTTCCTGATCGTAAAGGCCAATTTAATGACCATGGACCAGGCCAAGGCACAGTTCGGCGGCCTCGCGATTTATCTGAAGTTTTCCGAGAACTGGGGCACAAACCGCGGCGCGGTCTGGATAGCCGCAGTCAAAGATTACAGTCAGCTCTCGCCCGTCCATAAGATTTTCGGCACCGGGCCCGATACCTTCGGAATTTACATGATGCATATGAGTTACGAGTATCTGGTCGAAAAAACGCGCCAGATCTATGACTCCGCGCATAACGAATATCTGCAGTACCTGTTCACGATCGGACCGATCGGGTTAACTGCCTATCTGGGATTTTTGATCAGCAGCGTCAGAAACATGTTCCGCAAGGCTGCCGTCATGGAAGGCGCGAGAGAAGCGGATGAAAAGGACAGTTTTGACGTAAAGGACGTGGATTCCAAGTACGGTCCCTATATAAATGCCTTTGCCATGCTGGTGATCTGCTATGCCTGCCAGGCCGTGGTAAACATCAATCTCCCGATCAGCACGCCGATCATGTGGGCTTTCATTACGGTCGCCAGTTCCATCGGGCACAGAAAGGCGCCGGAACCGGAAGAAACACCGGTTAAGGCCGTAAAGTGAGCGGATTTTTCGAAAATAACAGTGAACGCCGGGACATGGCTGTCCCGGCGTATATTTTTGGAGAGCGGAAGAACATCAGACGGCACCCGATTTTACTGATGCGGGTGTTAAAAGTGCTTACGGATTGTTTCGCCTCTTCGAGGCTTCCACAATCCTGCTGTGTATTTATGCTTACGGATTGTTTCGCCTCTTCGAGGCTCCCACAATCCTGCCCCTGCATTCGGAATTCATGGGGCCCCTGCCCCATTACTTCCTCATGAGGGGCGTGTCATAAAGCCAATACGCTGCATTTATGCTTACGGATTGTTACGCCTCTTCGAGGCTCCCACAATCCTGCCCCGCATTCGGAATTCATGGGGCCCCTGCCCCATTACTTCCTCATGAGGGGCGTGTCATAAAGTCAATGCCCCACAGCCATGCAGGCATGGCGTGTGGCATTGACTTTTGACACTGTAAGCATTTTAATACATTCTTAACTATTTTTCTTCCATAATATGGTAAAATCCCTGTAAATACAGTAAAATTAATAAAAGTATGCGTAAAACCGTGATTTTCAGGCGCGCGCATTCGGGGAGAGAAACAATACTATTATGAAAAAAAACGAACGCTATAAACGACTCGTGAAGTTCGGGTCTGCGGCGGTCATTCTTTTTATAGAGGTGGCGCTTTATTATCTGGTATGGACTTATTACTACAACCGTCAGATTACAAGCCCGTTCTGGAGAAGAGGCAACTGGCTGCTGGTTTTTACCTACGGTGTTCTTCTGGCCTTTCTGCACAGAACGTACGGAGGTTTGAAAATCGGATATCTCCGCAGGTGGAACCTGATTTATTCGCAGGTTCTGGCCCTTGTGATAGCAAATATCTTCGCCTATGTGGAACTGGTCCTGATCGATAAGAAAATGCACAATCCCGGCATGCTCCTTCTGATGACGGCGGCCGATATCCTGTTCGTGGTCGGATGGGTGTTCCTGTTTCAGTGGATCTATAACCGGATGTTCCCGCCGCGGGAACTTCTTGTCGTATACGGAGAGCGCCCGGTTTTCCATATCATGGAAAAGATCAACGCCCGGGATGATAAATATGTTCTTACAGGCGCGATCAATATAGACAAGGGCGTGGAGAAAATCATGGCGGAGGCGCCGAAATACGGCGGCCTTATCATAGGCGACATTCCGAGCCATGAACGGAACATCATCCTGAAAAAGTGCTATGACCAGGGCATCCGTACCTATATGATCCCGAAGATCAGCGATGTGCTGATCCGGACATCCACTGATCTGAAGCTTTTCGATACGCCCATTTTACTTTCCCGGAACGACGGCCTGCAGGTGGACCAGCTGTTCTTCAAACGCATCCTGGACATTGTGACAGCGCTTCTTATGCTGATCCTCTCGTCCCCGCTTTTCCTGATCTTTTCAATTGCCATCAGATGTACGGACAAGGGCCCTGTCTTTTACCGGCAGGACAGACTCACGAAGGACGGAAAAATCTTTCAGATTCTTAAGTTCCGTACCATGCGGTGTGATGCGGAGAAGGACGGCATAGCGCGGCTTTCCAGTGAAGAGGACGATCGGGTGACCGGCATAGGAAAGGTACTCCGGGCCAGCAGACTGGACGAGCTGCCGCAGATCTTCAATATCCTGCACGGAGAAATGAGCATGGTGGGGCCGAGACCGGAGCGTCCGGAAATTGCCAGAGAGTATGAAAAGGAAATCCCGGAGTTTAACTACCGCCTGAAGGTTAAAGCCGGCCTTACCGGTTACGCCCAGGTGTACGGCATGTACAACACAACGCCGTACGACAAGCTGAAACTGGATCTTACCTATATCCGGAACTACTCATTCCTGCTGGATTTAAAGCTCATTTTCATGACCCCGAAGGTCATGTTCATGAAGGAAAAAACCGAAGGCGTGAAACGTGGACAGAATACGGCAAGTCTGAAGGAAACCGTGTACGGCAGGAAATTCAACTTCGAGGACAAAACGGGAAATGCAAAATGATCTGGTGAGCGTGGTCATGCCGGCCGACAATGCCGAAAAGTATATTGCCTTTGCCGTGGATTCTGTCCTGAACCAGACGTACGGAAACACGGAACTGATCGTGGTGAATGACTGCTCGGAAGACAGAACGGCAGAGATCATATCCGGGTTCATGGAAAAAGACAGCCGCGTTCGCCTGATTACGCTTTCCGGAAACAAAGGCGTCGCTGAAGCCAGAAACAGAGGCATAACGGAGGCCAGGGGAAAGTGGATTGCGTTCCTTGACAGCGACGATGCCTGGGACCGGGAGAAACTGGATAAACAGCTTCTTCTGGCAGAACGGAAAAATGCAGATTTCCTTTTTACCGGTTCCGCGTTCATGGATGAAAGAGGCGCACCGCTTAAGTCCTTTTTAAATGTGCCGGAGGAGACCGGATACCGGGAGCTTTTAAAGCAGAACATTATTTCCTGCTCGTCCGTCCTGATTAAAAGAGATCTGATCCTGAACTATCCGATGGATGCCGGGAAAAACATGCACGAGGACTTTGCAGTCTGGCTGCAGATCCTTAAAACCGGGAAAAAAGCGTACGGCGTGAATGAGCCGCTTTTAATCTACCGGATGTACAAAACTTCCAAGTCCGGCAATAAACGGAAGGCAGCCGGAATGACCTTCCGGGTGTACCGCTATTTAAGACTCAATATTTTTCAGTCTGTTTATTACTGGCTGATTTATTCATTCCGGAGCTTCCGAAAATACCGGAAAATCAGAGGCGCATAAATATGATCAATGTTCTGCACTTTGTCTCTATACCGGCTAAAACAAGCGGAGTCATGAGCATTCTTATGAATTATTACCGGCACATGGACAGGACAAAGATCCAGTTTGATTTTCTCTGCTTCATAAAACCGGAAGCAACCGATTCCTGGGAAGAAGAAATTGAAAGACTCGGAGGACATTTGTATTTTATACCGAAACCGGGGAAGAGCCATTCTGTACAGGCCTTGAAGGATTTTTTCCGGTCGCACCGCGGGTATTACAGCATTATGCAGAATCATGAGGTATATCTGACATGGCTGCTGCGGCCGGTAAGCATGAAATACGGAAATATCGGGAAGTTTATTGTTCAGTGTCATGCCACCAGATATTCGGATAAAGGAACTGCAGCGTTCAGAAACCGACTTTTCTGTCTTCCCATAAGGCATATGAAAGGAATTTCCAGGGCGGCATGCAGCAGAGCAGCCGGAGAATTTCTCTTCGGAAAAAGCGAAACGGAAAACGGAAACGTATTTATCATGATCAATGCAGTCGAACCGGAACGGTTCCGGTTCAGTCAGAAGATCCGGGAAGCAGAACGGAGAAAGTACGGAATCAGGGAGTCGGATGTCCTTCTCGGAAATGTAGGCCGGATGGTACCGCAGAAGAATCAGGAATTCCTGCTGGTCCTGCTGGAAAAACTGCTGAGCAACGATCAGAAAAGATCCTATAAACTGATGATCGTGGGAAACGGACCGCTGGAAAAAAAATTAATACAGAGCGTACATGAAAAAAAACTGGAAGCAAATGTTATTTTTACCGGCAGACTTGAAAGAGTGGAAAGTGTTCTGTGTGCCATGGATTTATTCCTGCTGCCATCTATATATGAAGGACTGCCGGTATCGCAGATCGAGGCGGAAAGCAGCGGGTTAAAGTGTCTTGTTTCCGATCAGGTGACCCGTGAAGCGGAAATAGGACCATTCAGTAAGTACATTCCGCTTGATGAAAAGATCTGGACTGAGACAATCGGTGAAATTTCCATGGGCGGGGAAAATGCAGACCGTGCCGGGGCAACAGAGTATATCAGGGCAGCGGGGTTTGATATTGAAGGCGCTGTCAGGCAATACGAAAAATACATGGAACGGCTGGCATCAAATGGATAGAGAAAAGGACAATAACATACCGAAGGTTCAGGTGCTGCTTTCAGCGTACAACGGAGAAAAATATATCCGCACTCAAATCGAGAGCATTCTGAATCAGGATTATGGGAATATCGAAATTCTGGTCCGCGATGACGGATCAGGCGACGGAACCGCGGATATATTGAAAGAATATGCTTCCGCAGGAAAAATCACCTGCTACAGCGGATTGAATATGGGCGTGATCAGGAGCTTTTTTGATCTGTTCCGTCATGCGGATCCGGAAGCGGAATTTTACGCACTGAGCGATCAGGATGATGAATGGATGCCGGAAAAAATGTCTGCGGCCGTAAACCGTCTCCTGCAGATGGGAGGGAAAGGAAAAGAAGATATACCTCTTCTGTACTGCGGCGCGCAGGTTATATCACATGAGGACCTTACGCCGATAAAGAATCCTGTGTCGAGGATTGTGAACAGACTGTCTTTCGGAAATGCGCTGGTTCAGAATATCTGTACCGGATGTACCGCAGTTTTTGATAAAAATCTTCTCCGGAGGCTGAATGCCTATGAACCGGAACATGCAGTTCTGCATGACTGGTGGATTTATCTTGCGGCATCCTGTTTCGGACAGGTTTATTACGACCAAAAGGCATACATTTATTACCGTCAGCATGGTAACAATGTGTACGGAGCCCTGCGGAATCAAAGACAGTTATTCAAATACAGATTTTCTCAGTTAAACAAAAAACGCGGCCGGATTTATGAGCAGGCAGAGGAGTTTGAAGAAGCTTTCGGGTACCAGATGAATAAGAAAAATCTGGCATTGACCGATAAACTATTAGGAGCGCGGAAGTCTCTTCGGGGGAAAATCAGGGCAGCGTCTGACAAGCGTCTGTTCCGGCAGAAAAAGAGCGATAATCTGGTACTGAAATTAATTATTCTTACAGGGAAATTATAATGAAAGGTAAGTAACGATGAATATGGAAGAAATTGAACTTTCAAAAAAGAGACATAGAAAATATTTGAAACTGACTATTCTGTATTTTTTAGTGATGGCGGCGTTTTCACTGATCGGCGGGAAAGAGATCCGTTATTACACGGTTAATTCCGTGCCGGTCGGCGAGAATCTTTACGGGAAATATTACTGGCTTTGGGCCGTGCTTTTCTGGGCGGCAGTAACGGCATATATCCTTATTTCTTTTAAATGGGAGAAACAGGGGAAGCAAACGATTGGCTTATATCTGAAAACGGTCTGGCACCGGTACAGATTTTTAATTGAGCAGCTGGTGGGACGGGATTTCAAGTCAAAATACAAGCGGTCCGTGCTTGGATATTTATGGAGTTTCTTAAACCCGCTTTTAACATCTCTGGTACAGTATGTTGTTTTTTCCACGATATTCAAATCATCCATTCCGAATTTTCCCGCATATTTGATTACGGGTGTAATATTTTTTGGCTTCTTCTCAGATGCCGTAACACAGGGGCTGCAGGCAATCGTAGCCAATGCTCCGTTGATTACGAAAGTGTATGTTCCGAAATGGATCTATCCGGTGACAAAAGTCGGAGCCAGTTCAACGAATTTTATTATTTCGTTAATTCCGCTTTTTATTGTAGCTTTTATAACTGGGTGCAGACCTTCTTTTGCGCTTCTTCTTCTGGTATTTGATATCGTATGTCTTCTGGTTTACTGCATAGGATTATCTCTTATTCTTACAACCATGAATGTATTTTTCAGAGACACGCAGTACCTTTGGGGCATAGCTATCACGGTTATTTCATATGCAACGCCGCTGTTTTATCCGGAATCCATTATACCGGGAAATTTTCAATGGGTTATCAGGTTGAATCCGCTTTATCATTATATTAAATTTGCCAGGACCTGCATCATTGACGGGGTTTCACCGACAATCATGCGGTACTGGTATTGTTTTATATCGGCCGTGGTTATGCTTGCAATCGGATGCCTGATATTCAAAAAGAATCAGGATAAATTTGCACTCTACATTTAATCAGGAAGTGGAAAAATGACAATGCTTAATGTTCAGAATGTGACCATGCAGTTTCGCATGGCAAACGATAAAATTGACAGCCTGAAAGAATATTTTGTGAAGCTGCTTTCCGGACAGCTTCATTACAATCACTTTACGGCGCTGGATGATATCAGCTTTACCGTGGATAAGGGTGAGGTGGTAGGAATTATCGGAAAAAACGGAGCCGGAAAATCGACTCTCTTGAAAATTGTTGCAGGAGTACTGAAACCGACTAGCGGGAAAGTCATGGCATACGGAAATATTGTACCCATGCTGGAACTTGGCGCCGGTTTTGATCAGGAGTTAAGCGGAAGAGAAAATGTTTTTTTGAATGGAGCAATTTTGGGATACAGTAAGCAGTTCCTGGAAGATAAATTTCCTGAGATACAGAGCTTCTCGGAACTGAGCGATCAGTTTATGGAAATGCCCATTCGGAATTATTCTTCCGGTATGATGATGCGGCTTGCATTTTCCATTGCGACGGTTGTGAACCCGGAGATCCTCATTGTGGATGAGATCCTGGCAGTGGGAGATGAGGGATTTCAGAATAAATCCAAGGCCCGTATGATGGAACTGATGGGCGGAGGAACTACGGTACTGTTTGTGTCGCATGCCTTGAAACAGATTCGGAGCATGTGCGACCGCGTGGTGTGGATAGACAATCATAAAATCAAGATGATCGGAGAAACCGATATGGTATGCGATGCCTATGAAGAATACTGGGAGAAGAAGCAGGATGATCAGATCTGATAATATCAACAGAGTCGGCATCTTCTGCTTTTATGATCCATACGGAAAGGCCGATCGTTATATCGATTTTTACCTGGCGGATTTTTCAAAAAATCTGAGCAGGCTTATTATTGTTGTCAACGGGGAACTTTCGGATGAAAGCAGGGAACTGTTTTTAAAATATTCGGGAGATCTTATTGTTCGAAAAAATGAAGGGTATGATGCCTGGGCTGTAAAAACAGCGATTGAGCGGATAGGATGGAAGGAACTGGGTCTGTTGGATGAACTGGTTATATCAAACTCCACTTTCTTCGGGCCTCTGTTTCCGCTCGCGGAAATGTTCCAGGGAATGGCAGACAGAGACGTTGATTTCTGGGGCATTACCAGACATTACGGAACGGAAATTGATTTCTTAAAGACGAATCCTTACGGATGTATCCCTGAGCACATACAGTCTTATTTTATGGTTTACCGAAATTCCATATTGAAATCAAAAGTGTTTCAGGATTACTGGAAAACCCTCCCTGCAATTCATTCCTATTCAGAAGCCATAGGACTTTATGAAACATATATAACACGATATTTTTCAGAAGCAGGATTTAAATGGGACACCTGGACGGGCAAGAATATTTTCCGTGAATATACGGACGAACCGCTGAAAACGTTTCCTGTCGAATTGATGCGCGATGAAAAATGTCCGATCGTAAAACGAAGGGCTTTTTTCTCCGAGCGGAAGGATATTCTTGAATATCTGGCTGTTCCGACAGGCAAGGCGATCATCGATTATTTAAAAGATGAAACAGATTATGATACGGATATGATCTATGAAAATATCATCAGGACCTGTCACATGACAGATATCGTAAGCAACCTTAACCTGATTCATATTTTGAGCAGTGAAAAAAGCACGGAAAACAGGAAGATCAGTCCGGAAAAAACGGTCCTGGTCATGCATCTGTACTATGCAGATATGGCCGGACATTATCTTTCTTTTGCACGGAACATGCCGGAAGGAAGCAGCATTTTCATTACGACAAGTTCCGATAAGATCAGACAGCTCACAGAAGAGCAGATTAAAAAGGATCCGGATCATCATTACGAAATAATTCCGACCGAGAACAGAGGACGTGATATTTCGGCAATGTGGGTTGCAGCAAGAAAAAAAACTTACGGATTTGATCTGATCTGTTTTGTGCATGATAAAAAGTCCGGTCAGAATAAGCCCGGTTCTGTAGGAATATCGTGGGGAGAAAGAAACCTCTGCAATCTGCTGAAAACAAAAGAACTGATCAATAATATCATCAGCCTTTTTGACAGCCAGAAGTACCTGGGACTGCTTGTTACCATGCCTCCTATCCATGGTAAATATGCCGAGCATTATGATCACCCATGGGGCACCAATTATAAAATTACCAGGAAATTTCTTGAAAAATTGGATGTGAACGTTCCCATAGATGAATCCAAGAACCCTATAACGGCATTTGGAAGCTGTTACTGGTACAGAAAAGCAGCCTTGGAGAAACTGTTCAGCCATGATTTTCATTATGAGGACTTTCCGGAGGAGCCGCTTGCAGAGGATGGTACTGTTTCACATGCAGTTGAGAGAAGTCTGCCATTTGTTGCCCAGAGTGCCGGTTATTATTCGGGGATAGCAATTGAAAAAGAAGAGGCTGAAAATGAGATCCTTACCCTTGACTATTTTCTGAGAAAGGGAATAACGGTTAAAATGCCGGATTATACGCTGTATCTGGAAAAAGAAATGCGAAAATATTACAAGCAGACATCTTTAAAGTGGCAGCTGAAACACCGGGTAAAGAAAATCTTTCACATCCGTGAAGAGGAAGAGTGACTGGAGACCATGGGATTTAAAGAGAACTTTCTGACAGTTAAGCATATGATCAAGAAACTCGTATGCAATCCGAAGCAGGCGCTTCATTATCTGAATCCCTACAAGATCGGACGTGCGTTTCATTACCTGAACCATGACGGATTAAAAAGTGTGTCCAGAATACTGGATGACCGTCTTCTTATGGGATCGGATCTTAAACTGCAGATCGAAACAGAGCCTTTGATCACCGGAAAGACAACCTCTGATTTTCCGCAGATATTTTTGAAAGAACAAGGTTCTCCGACTGTAAGCATCATCATTCCTGTCTATAATCAGTTTGCATATACGTATAATTGCCTGAGATCCATATTCAGATATTCCGGAGAAATTTCCTATGAGGTTCTTCTGGCGGACGACTGTTCCGATGATCTGACGGAAAATGTCAAAGATATCATAAAGGGGATCCGCGTAATCAGAACAGCCGATAACCTGAAATTTCTCAAAAACTGCAATCAGGCAGCCAAACAGGCCAGAGGAAAATACCTTCTGTTTCTGAATAACGACACACAGGTTCAGAAAAACTGGCTTGCTCCTCTGGTGGAGCTTATGGAAAAACATCCGGAAGCAGGTCTTACCGGTTCCAAACTTGTATATCCGGACGGGAGTCTTCAGGAATGCGGCGGAATATTGTGGAAGGACGGAAGTGCATGGAACTATGGTCATGGCAGGAATCCGGCTCTTCCGGAATTCTGTTATGTCAAGGAGTGTGACTATATCTCCGGGGCATCCATTATGATCAGGAGAGATCTGTGGGACAGACTCGGCGGATTTGACGAGAGTTTTGCACCTGCCTATTATGAGGATTCCGATCTCGCCTTCCGCGTTCGTGCGTCAGGCTTTAAGGTGATGGTACAGCCGGAATCCGTGGTGGTTCATTTTGAAGGAAAATCAAACGGAACGGATGTAAACGAAGGCATAAAGGCATATCAGATTAAAAATGCAGAAACATTCCATAAGAAATGGGAAAACGTTCTGACAAGAGAAAATCTGGAAAACGGAAAGGATGTATTTCTTGCCAGAGACAGGAGTCAGCTGAAAAAGAAAATTCTTATTATCGACCATAAGGTGCCCATGTATGATAATGATGCCGGAGCCCGTATGGTATTTATGTATGTGAAACTTTATCTTGAGGCAGGATTTTCTGTAACATTTCTTCCGGATAATTTTTTCCCGAATCAGCCGTACACAAGAGAACTGGAAAAGATGGGAGTGGAAGTCCTGTACGGGAATTACTATTTTTCCTATCATGACCAGTGGGTCAGGGAGAATGCCGGATACTTTGACTATTACCTGCTGAACAGGCCGCATATTTCGGTTAAATATATCGATGAGATTATTGAAAACAGGAAGCAGAACAGTACACTGATTTATTTAGGCCATGATCTGCATTTCCTGAGAGAAAAGCGGCAGTATGAAATCAGCGGCAAGAAGGAAGACCTGGAGAGCTCGGAAAAATGGAAGAAAATAGAAACGGAACTGATAAAGAAAGCAGATATCTCATGGTTCTTTGGAAATTACGAAAAGGAATATCTGCAAAAAGAGTTTCCTGAGAAAATTTTTCGCACCATCCCCATTTTCATCTACGAGCCTTTACAAAATGCCGAACTGAGTAATTTTGAAAGCAGAAAAAATCTGCTGTTTGTAGGAGGTTTTAATCATCCGCCGAATATCGATGCCGTTCTGTGGTTTGCAAAGGAAGTATTTCCGGAAATTAAAAAATCCATACCGGAAATAGAGTGGAATATTGCGGGAAGCAATCCGACAGAGGAAGTTACCGCATTGGACGGAAAGGATATCCATATCCTGGGATTTGTTTCGGATAAAAGGTTGAAGCAGCTTTATGATGAAACAAGACTTGTCGTTGTTCCATTACGCTTCGGAGCAGGCGTCAAGGGAAAGGTTGTGGAAGCGGTATACAGTCAGGCACCCATGATCACAACACCCATAGGAGCGGAAGGAATCAGCACGGAAGAAGGTGCTTTTGCAGTAGCCGAGGCAAATGCACAGACGCTGGCAAGAGAAGTCATTGAACTGTATAATGATAAAAAGAGATTATGCGACATGGTCAGAGCATCCAGGCCATTTATAAATAATCATTATACAGAGAAGCAGGCTATGCAGGCCATTCAGCAGGATTTCAGGTAAATTTTGTCGGAGGAAAAATATGAACAATCAGGACAATGCCGGAGGTTCAGGAAAACCGGATTTAACTTACTATAAACGTTATATAGAAGCAGCAGCAAAGGCAGACAGTCTTGCGCTTGAACTTGAGGCAAAGGAATCCAGGATAAATGAATACAAGACATACTGGGAAAAAGGCAAACTGTCCGAGAAGGATGCGCGCGACAAATATAAGGATATTATGACCAGCGGGTGCTGGAGGAAGACTGCGTTCCTCCGTAAATTCGAGGATGGAAGAAAATCCAAAAAATTCAGGAAAATGTCCATGAGCGAATGGAGACAGGTCAAGGGTGAGGATATCTTTGACAAAAAGCCTGTTCTCTATGATAAAGATGCGGAACTGACCGATGATCAGTATAAGGAGTTTTGCAGTCTGCTGCCGGGAAAAAGCATTATGTTTTACAATGAGGCGATTTCTCTGGACGGGATAAAAAGACAGACTGCAGACGGAAAGAACGGTCCCGGTATAGGCATTGCCGTTCCGCTTTTTAACACACCGCTTCTTTTTCTGGAAGAGTTACTGGATTCTGTTCTTGCACAGACGTACCAGAACTGGAATTTATATCTGGGGGATGCAAGTGATGCCGCACATGCAAATGTGAAAGTAATGGCGGAACAATATGCGGCAAGGGATAAGAGAATCCATTATTTCTCTATTCTTCCGAATGAAGGAATATCCGCAAATACGAATAAAATTCTCCGTAATATGAATGATGAATATATCTGCCTGGTAGATCATGATGATTTACTGCATCCCTGTGCGCTGTACTGTACGGCGCAGGAACTGAAAAACGGCGCAGATATGACATATTCTGATGAACTGACTTTTTTTGAAGATGATATCAAGGCAATTTCCGAAAGAGCGTTAAAACCGGATTTTAACTGGGATTACTTCAGATCGAATAATTATATGTGCCATTTGACCACATTCAGCCATAAACTGATGAATGAAGCCGGGATGGAAAACAGCGCATATGACGGTGCTCAGGACTATGATCTGTATTTAAGACTTGCTGAAAAGGCAAAAAAGATCAGGCATATACCGCATATTCTCTATTACTGGAGAAGCCATGCCAACAGTACGGCAAATGATATCAATGCAAAGCCGTACAGTATAACAGCAGGTGAAAATGCGCTTCGTGAACATTATCAGAGAATGGGAATTGAAGCGCAAGTTGAGTCAATCGATTCCGGGGCAAGATATAAGACAAGTTATAAAATACACGGAGAGCCGATGGTCTCCATCATTATCCCGAATAAGGATCAGATTCCCACTCTGTATCGCTGTGTGAAGTCAATACTGAAACGGAGCATATGGAAAAATTATGAGGTTATTATTGTTGATAATAACAGTACAGAGAAGGATACTCCTTACGGATATGAAATCATAAAAGATCTGGATTCCCGCATAAGAACTGTGCATTATGAGGGAGAATTCAATTATTCCAAAATAAACAATTTCGGTATGCAGCAGGCAAAAGGAGATTATTTCCTGTTTTTGAATAACGATGTGGAAGTGATTTTACCAGGCTGGATCAAAGAGATGCTTATGCTGGCACAGCAGGACAGGGTGGGTGCTGTGGGGTGCATGCTTTATTATCCGAATGGTGATATCCAGCATGGAGGAGTTGTTGTTAACCGAAAGTCCATATTCCATCTGGGATACGGGCTGGACGGAAAAATTAAAAATTATAATTATGAACTTGTGAGGGAAGATACTGCCAATACCGGGGCTTGTCTTATGGTAAAAAGAGAAAAAGCGGAAGCTCTGAACGGTTTTGATACCGGCCTGGCACAGGAACTTAATGATGTGGATTTCTGTCTGCGGTTAAGAAAAACCGGATATTCTAACCTTTATACACCGTTTGCGAAACTAGTGCATTATGAATCCATTTCGAGAGGCCATAATAATTTCAACTTTTTAAAGTCAGGTTGGGCGGATGATATTTATTTCTTTAATAAATGGAATGATGAGATGACAGAACCGGATCCCTTTTTCAACTTAAACTATCAAAAGGACAGCCCGATATTTAATGTTCGATTAAATAGGATTTGCTGAAAGCTAGAAGTGGATGAAATAATATAAGAAATTAGGGGGAAAACTGACTTTGAATATTGAAACTTATAATGTTGGAAAGAGTAATCAACAAAAGATTACGTTGCAGATCCAAACGGTTTTATATAATAATGAGAAAAAAAATCTTCTAAAGTCAATGCTATCTATTGAAAATGCTATAAGGGTTGGAAGAAGCAAACACTGTCCAATAACAGATTTTTTAATATGCTATGGAGATGCATCAAAACAACCAATTTATAACGATAATGAGATAAAAGAAATCCAAGAAAAGTTTAGTCAATCATTTAGATTTCAATATGTTTTTTTTGATGAAAATACCGGAACTTCAAAAGGGCATAATCGGTTGGCCCAAGGAAGCAAAAGTGATTATTTATTACTTATGAATCCTGATATTTTATTTACACCAGAATGTTTTATTTATTTGATGCAACCATTTGAGGAATCTGCTGATATTGGAATAGTAGAGGCCAGGCAGACACCAATAGAACATCCCAAATATTATGATGAAAAGACAGGAGAAACATCGTGGGCATCAGGCGCATGTGGAATAATAAAAACCGATCTTTTCCAGAAAGTTGGAGGTTATGATGAGAAGACCTTTTTTATGTATTGCGATGATGTTGATTTATCATGGAGAATAAAACTTATTGGGAAAAGGATTGTATATCAACCATTGGCTCCAGTTTATCATCCAAAAAGATTATCTTCTAAAGCAACTTGGCAAGCGACAGCTGCTGAAGAATATTATTCTGCAGAAGCGTCTTTACTGTTGTCATATAAATGGTCCAATATGCCATTTTGTCTTAAATTATTAAGAATGTATAAAAAGAGTAAGAATGTTAATCGAATAAAGGCAGTAGAAGCTTTTGAAAAGAAAATGGTCAATGGAACTTTACCAATGCAAATTGATCCACATCATTCAGTTTCCATATTCGATGGATTTAATTATGAAAAAAGACGCTTTAATATGTGAGGATGCAAATGGAAAATTCAAAGGACATTATATTTAAAAATGCAATATCACTACTTAGAAAAGCAGAACTTTTTGGAAACGTAATATTGGAAATTAAATGTGGGGATACACTTTTTTATGAAACTATTCGAAATGATCAATTTTTTAGCCATTTTAAATATTTGGAAATTATATATACCGCTGATGGTAGCATGATACGGTACCAGAATCAGCAAGTATTTAGCTGTAATTCTAAAGATCAAAAGGTAATTTCAGAACATTTAAAGGAACTTTTAGGCTCTGAAAAAATTTCAGCCATTGTCATGTTTGATTGTTTTGCTATTCGTTCAGATCTAGATTATATCCTTAATTTAGCAAAAGAAATTACCGAGGAAAATAAAATACCGCTTGTTATTAGTGCTGATAATGCTGCTAATAGAAATGTAATACTGAAATTGTTACAGGGAAAATCAGCATGTATAGAAGAGAATTTGAACAGTAAGCTACCAGATTGTCGTTATACAAGAGATTCTTTGGAATACTTGCTAAGTAATTATGGATTTGAAATTTTGAATTCAAATGATGTAAAGATTAGTCAATATGACCAGAGAAAATTTTCAGACAAAGATATTCTGATGGGGGAAGTTTCTATAAATCAATATTTGACATGGTTTGAAAATTTCGCCAATCCTGATGCTGATATTTGTCAATTTATACAGCTCTTATATGCTGACAATAAAAAAGAGAAAACCGAAGAATCAGATAAATCAATTCCATTTTTAAGCATAGTAATGAGAACTCAAGGAAAACGACCTCAAGCATTAGCTGAGGCCTTGCTATGTTTAACTGCACAAAGCGATTTAGATTTTGAAGTATTAATCATAGGACATAATCTCGATACTGATAGATTTAATTTAGTAAGTGACATTATCTCTGAAACACCTTATTGGTTTAGAGAAAAGATTAGATATATTTCGGCTTTTGGCGGTAATAGAACTCTTCCATTGCAACGGGGATTTCAAGAGGCAAGGGGAGAGTATATAACAGCATTTGATGACGATGACTTGGTCCTAGATCATTGGGTCGAGACGTTTCATGAAATGGCTAATAAATATCCGGGACGATTATTACATAGTTATGCTGTGGGACAAAATTGGCGAGCAGTTAAGACTTCTAAGGGAATGGATGCTTTGGAAGCTTATGGTTCTCCGCAAGTACAGTTTTGTAAGAAATTTAATCCAGTGGATCAACTTATAGTAAATAATTGCCCTTTCCTTTCAATAGCATTTCCTGCATATTTATATCAAAAATTAAATCTTCACTTTGATGATACATTATCTACTGCTGAAGATTGGGATTATCTTATGAGATCTCTTTTTATTTGTGGCGTGGCGGAGAAAGAAGAGGTAACATGTGTTTATCGCCTTTGGGAAAATATTGAATCTTCATTAACGTTACATAATAAGGAAGAATGGAAATATAATTATAAACAAATTCTGCAAAAGTTTAATAAAATTCCAATACTTTTACCAGAAGGAACACCAAAAAGAGTATTTCAGCATACTGTTCAAGGAATTAGACTTTATTATCAGACGGATGAAGATGCAAAGACAGACGTAGCTTTTACAGAGGATTGTACAATTAATCCGATTGTTATAAATGAAGAAACAGAATGGAGTTATATATACAAGATATCAAACAAAATTGGCAAAATTAAAAGTATTCGTTATGATCCTAATGATATTGGGTGTATTACGGTAAATGAAAACGCTAATCCACCAGCTATGCTGGTGAGAATAGAGTAAGCAGAGGCGATAAGGCGAACATAAAAAAGCCTCCTATGATAAGATGATAAAGGTATCGCAAACCAAAATCAT
>Ga0070399_1001804_pt1 | contig 21521 bp, 21 predicted proteins | sample BioMet4_FD_61217 | JGI IMG/M metagenome (GOLD analysis project Ga0070399, IMG submission 61217) | Microbial communities from bioreactor (seeded with sewage sludge) at LBNL, California, USA - Biofuel metagenome 4 (version 1) | ecosystem: Engineered > Bioreactor > Anaerobic > Unclassified ... | reverse complement strand
ATTGGAGTCTAACCCTCTCACAACTCTCGATTTATTTTGAGGGTAGACTCAATCACGCTTTAAATTTATGATACAATTTTAGGAGCTACTGGATGCTGACACAGAATTTTGAACACTCCCCTCGAAACTCATCTCCAAGCTAACCACCACACCTCTTAAACACACCGATGGTTTGTAGTGAAAAGTCTACTGAATAATAATCTGAGATATGTCCAAAAACCATATACTCTAATTGATAACTATTTTATTCTTATTTTGATTATTTCAGCTAGCAACTCTTCATAAATTTGTTCAAGATTCACATCTTCATTTTTAATTCTTTCGTTGAATGCTTCTTCTGTAAAGTATTCACTTAGACCATATGTTTCAATTTTCGATATATCAAATTCATTTTCAGGGATAGGTATAGTTCTTTTTTCTTTATGAAAAATCAAAAAATCCTTACAATAGAAATCTTCTAAAATTTCTATTAATCCCTTATCGTAAGTGAATATAAATGGGATGAAAAAGTCAGTATCTGGGTTTGGTTTTGATGAAAAAAATGTTTCAAGTTGTCTAGCAAGAGTAAAGTCCCAGGCCATATTGTCTATATAGTGTATTAAATCCTCTTCGTTTTGAGAGTCTAGCTTATTAAAAAATCTGTATTTTTTTTCTTTTTTGTCGCTTTTACTATCATATTCTAAATAGTTTAAAGCAACAACTAATTCTCTTAAAAAAATAGTTTTGAGTCTTTCACTCATAAATTTAATAATATATTTAAATTGTGCTTTGAGCTTTTCTTCTTTTTTCCCTTGAATTTTAAATTTTGCAGTCATAATCATTAAAAGGATTATTCGCATTATCAGATGTTGTTTTTGAGCCACCTCAAATACAGATTGAAATTCATTTTTAAAATAGACAATTTCTTCCTTGACTATTTTTTCAATTTCTTCATCTTGATAAATTGATTTAATTTCTTTAGTTCTATGATAATGGTTCATATCGCATGTCATTAATTTTTTTATGCTGATAATATTGAGGTAGAACTCTTTTGTATCATTTCCCTTTGCAAAATTCTCAAGCATATAAAACATGGGATCTAAATTATAGTTATTCTCCAATATCGTGTGAAGAGTAGAAATAAAACTTTGTTCATTGACTTTATTACCGTTTATATAATCATGCAAATATCTTGCAGAATTGGATTCAAAGCTAATAGAATAATCAATTTTTAAAGGCACTCTTGTATTCTTTTGCATACCATATACAATGGATGGATTAAAAAATGCCAAATTAGGGTATCTAAATATTGATTTGATATTTGGTATATTCATAATATCTTCAAGTATAGGTAAATTAATGGCCATATTTTTATCGCTAGAAATAATGTCTAAATTTTCTTTAGCACAATCGTTATAAAAATTTACATACGTGTAAAATGTTTTTTTAGCATTGTTTGCAATACTAAATTGATATACTAATTCGTAAAATTTCATTTTAGTGTCTATCCTTTTTGTAAAAGACTATTATACGTTAAAATAATAACTTGTTATTCAAATATAATTTTGGATACGTCAATTTGTGTAAATTTGTACGAAAAAAAATTATATTTACCAATAATTCATATATGATATTAGCTTTAAAATAAGTATAAAAAACATCAAAATAACGCTTGCAGATTTTTGAGAAAACATCGAAATTATAGGCATTTTGATGCACTAAATTGAAATATTTTTGCTATAATTTATTCCGTTATATATAGCTATATTTCATAGCACGGGCGTTATTTCAATTTTTACCCGTACTATGTGAGACATGATGCCTTTAGGTTGTCTTTTGTGGCTCTGCCATCGCAACGAACATTCTGCTAAATGTTCTACCACGTTAAGACTTCCGCAACACCTTTTCTCTAGGTTTTATTAAGGCGTTCAAAGAGTAAATCGATGATCGCCTTAACCACCTCAAACAAAACCACTTTTAAAATATTAAATAACAGCTCAATCATAATTGTGCCTCTTTATATAAAAATTGAGATATTTTATATAAGAGGAAGCACATCAAGAAAAAAAATAAGCATTTGAGTATTTTGAGGAATTATTGCGTTCTTGAAGTGGCCAATCACCGCACCTCTTAAGCCCACTGATGAAAAAACCGTGCCAGTCTTTTTCACAGTGTGTGTAACCCGGTGCTATCTCCGGATCAGATCGATAATCAGTTAAAAAACCTTTTTGGGGGAATCAAAAGACTTATACAATTTTGTATATTATGCAGATTTGTATAGTAACAAGTTTGTATAAGTTAAATTCCTTCTTTTGAGAAAATTAAATAGATTAATACTAACATATAAATTCGCCTAATGCCTTATAGGATCTCTTGCTTTATTGCCTTCATTTCATTTTTAAATGCTTCATAATTGAACTGTTGAGTAACGATTTGTAATGCTGATGAAAAATCTACATTCGTGTCAAAAGGCATTTGGAATTTTTGATATAAATCTTCATAAAGATAAGTACTTTTATATTTATAAAGATTAAAATGAATACAAAGTTGTATTGCCAAATTGATATATTGAGGTTGAGTTTGTATACAACTTTTAATAAAAGGAAGAAAGTCTGAATTCATAAAGTATGCGATTATATCTGCGTAACCTTCTCTTTTAGGAAAATGTGCATATATTTGATTGATCGCCATTCCTAAATTATCTGATGTAAAATAACCTGGATAGTTATCATACGAGCATGTAAAAATTTCTAAAAACTCTTTTTTACTATTCAAAAATGAAACATAAGCTCCACAATCATAACTCAATGCATAAGCTAAGTAATCAATATAGTTAGTTGGAGTCGTATTTCCTAAATTATTTAATGCTGATAAAATAAAAATAAAATCAGATTCATTTTGTAAATAATCTTGAAATTTTAAAAATTCAAGTTTTTCGATAGCTCCATATTCAAGAAAATCTTCAAGTTCTTCTTTTGAAAAATATTTATCTAATAATTTGATAATTGGGCGTTTCTCTCTTTGCCAATTATAAAAAGTCGGTATGCTAAATTCAAACAATTTTGAGAATATATCTTCACGTTTCAATATGTTTTCCTATAATTATTGATACTTTTTATTAATATTAACAAAAAAAACATAAAAATACTATATTTGAATATTGACTATAATATTTTATTGTGATAATATTTTAAATGTTAAAAAACAATAATATATTATATATTTTGTTTTTGAGACAATATTGAATTTATGACATAATAAATTAAAAATTTTAACATTTAGGAGAGTAAACCACAAAAAAGCATTCTATGATATGAAGCATTTCCCCTATCAACGACCAAGCAGCTAGGGAAAATGCCAACACCGTTCTGAGTTGAGGGTGTGGTCTGCAATTTTACCACAAATCCCTCTGATTGTTAAAAATTCAAAATTTGAAAAATACACAAGGGGATTCTATGGCCAAAAAATACTACTGGTTAAAGCTACCGAGTAACTTCTTCGTTGATCCTAAGATCAAAAAATTGAGGCGTATTGCTGGCGGCGATACATACGTCATTATCTTTCTAAAAATGATGTTGTTAGTCATTAATACTAATGGTATTCTTGAATTTGAGGGTATCGAAAAAACGTTGGAAGATGAGTTATCTTTAAAACTTGATGAGGATGAGAATAACGTAAAAGTTGTCCTGGCCTTTTTAAGTTCAAACGGAGAGCTAGAGGAAGTTTCTGATGAAGCTTTTTTATTGCAACGTGTGCCTAATCTAGTTGGCAAAGAAGGTGATAGTGCCGAACGTGTGAGACGTTTAAGGGATAAGAAAAAAGTAGAAGTGTTACATTGTGACGACACAGTAACAGAGTGTAACGATGATGTAACACAGAGAAAGAGAAAGATAGAAGATATAGAGAAAGATATAAAGCCCTCTCTCTTACTCTCTCCCTCTCCTCAAAGATCAGCGTTTGATTTAAAAAGTATAAAAAGCTTTAGAGAGCAACTTTTTAACTTATGCCCTACTTTAGAATTTAGCTTATGTGGTCAATTGGGCTATTCCAATGAGCATAAAGGCTTTTGTTTAAAAAGCGGCTATATCTATAGTCTCCAAACAAAACAATTGGTTAATCGAAATGAAAGCTTTGAAATCTGGCAACACCTCTTCAATAAAAAGAATGAAGTCTTTAAATTCATAAACACACAAATCCAAAATCAATCAAAGGAAGTGACTCATGCAAACAACAATTAGTGAAAACGCGGCGAAAATCCTGGAAGAAATCAATAACAATCCAATGTTTAAAAAGCTCATTTGTTTAAATCAAAGGCAAGCGGCCGAAGCCATAGGTGTTAGCTCAACGACTTTGATTTTATGGCGCAAAGATGGTTTCGGCCCTCAATACATCAAGGTAGAGAGAGGCAAGAGAGGACGAGTGCTTTATCCAAAGACTGAGATCGCTGAATGGCTTTCTCGCAGCACCATTAAAACCATGTAAGAGGTGTGTGATGAAACATGAAGATACAGATATTCTAAAACGGCTACAAGCTCTTGAAAGCAAACTTGAGAGGCTGACGAGAGAGGAAATGTCATCAAACCTTTTTTTCGAATTTCGTTTTCTTTTTCAGGGCGAGCAGATCCTAACCGGCATTGTTGATACTACGGCTTGTGATGGAATTATCAAAAAAAAGTTTAGTCTTTTAAAAGCTCAATATGCGCTTATTCGTAAAGAGCGTGCAGAATTTGTTGTATGCCTGGCTAGTAAAGATGATCGAGTAAGTCTAAGTGAATTTTATATCACAGGTGAAAGCTTCATGAAAATCACTGGATTTATACCGAATGTTGAAGAATTTTTCGAGTTTGATAAATCGTTTAAAGCGTATTGTGCATCGCTTGATCAAAGTGATAAAAGGAGTTCACAATGCGCTTCTTAGTATTGTTTTTATTTCCTTTATTCTTATTCGCTGATGTTGCAAGTGAAAAAGACACGCTATCAGATTCGCTCTTTACGGCTAATGATGCTATCGTCACACCAGGTACGTGTTCGTTTTCATGCCGCAGCGTTGCTGATGATTATGTAACGCAGATCATCGATGTTGATGCGAAAAGTGGTACAACGCATTGTGAGGTGTATAGCCGCAATGATACAAGTAAAGCTTTGGGTGTAAACGCTAATCAACAAAACCTTACATGTAAAGCGCAAGCAAATAAAAACCCTAGTGATTACTCAGGGCAACTCAAATCTAGCTCCGATACAAATTACCAATTGACGGGTGCAAAATACGAAACGGACTCGATGACGTTTTCACGTTTTTTGACCGGTATGGCAACGCTTGATCCGTCCATTATTGATTTTAGCGCAACAAACTCAACTGGCATGTTGCAAGTCAAAAACTCTAATATGCTTTACGGAACAAATATCTCAACCACAAGGCAAGAGACATTTCTATCGTTTTTTGGCGTGGAAGATGCGACGACAAACTCAGAGATCGTCTCGAGTGTTGATAGCCTCAATAAAGCGAATTTAGGTTACTTCTCGAACTTATTTTCCAATATGTCGAGCATTTACGCTTACTTGCAAAATCTACTTTTTGCATTTGTGTCAGCCTTTTTTGTAGTTATCTTGGGATCTAAAAAGCTGCAAGCCTACTTAGCTAAAGAAAATGACACTACGAATTATCTTAGCAAGCTGTATATCTCTTTGATTGCGGTCACCATGTTTTATATTCCAATACCTCAAGAAAATAATATGCAAAGCTCATTAATGCAAACAGTGATTCGCAATTTTATGGCGACTAGTACGAAGATTGCTGATAAAGCGGCCGTGGTCGGTGCAAACACCTATTTGCAAAAGCTATACGCAAGTGTTGGTGCAAATACGATGACCGGTGAAGCAACGATCTACGCACTGAGAGATAGTGCAAAAGCGCAAAAAGAGCTTTACGCGAATGTAATGCAAGAGTGCAAAGTGCGTTTCCCTGATGCAATGACGTTCCAGGTAGAAGATGCGGATCTAGCGCAAAAAAGCATATTTAATTTTAACCAAGTAAAAGAAGGAGTCACCGCTAAAGCGTGCAGATCTATTGAACGCAAATGGTTAATTGCTTCAAAGACTTTCGCGCAACAAAGCAAATACGCGGATCAAATAGCGCAAAGCTTTGGCAATAACGCATTGCAAAGCAAGCTCAATAGCATCAATACATTCCTCAATAATCGTCAAACAGAGCTCGGATGGATCAATGCGGCATTCATTCCATCGGCCGCAATACTTATTGAGATGACGCCACTTATCGAAGTCGGCAAAAGTGGCATTACGCAAGACCAAGAAAGCAATCAAGAGAAAATTCGTAATGCGTATGCCTCTGGTGATGAAGAAAAAAGTTTACTTGAGAAGATCAAAACCGAAGGTGGTAGTTTATTTGGCGCAGTTATGGCAAAGATGACCTATATGATCTTACCTGGGGTGAATACAATTTTTCAAGTGTTTAATTCTGTAATCTCTGGTGGCGTTGAGATGCTCACATTCATCGCAACATTTTTTAGTCCAATTGGTGGTAAAGCATTTTCGTTTATCTCCAAAGGTGGGGGTGCTGCAACGATACAGTTAGCAAGTCTCGTTTTGGCGGCCATGTTTGTTGGATTGATCCTCAAATATATTCCATTGATCACGTCGATGATCGCCGGGATTCTTGCGGTGGTTGGATGGTTATTTGAGCTAACCCAGTATTTCTTCATCACACCGTTTGTTGTTGCGTACGCCGTGACAATGCGCAAGACGGACAAAATTAGCGAGTATCTTGTCACTGGTATCGTGATCTTTTTTAAGCCGGTACTCCTCGTTATTTTCATTTATCTTGGACTCTTTTTGTACTACCTCTGCATGGACGTTTTCGTCATGTTCGCGGAAGAACAATTCTATGTTTTGGATGCTATCAATCAGAGCTTTTTTGTGGCGATGGTGTTGCAACTTTCACTAGGACTAATCAAAATAACTTCGTCTTTTGCGGCCGTGTATCTCATGTGGAAAGTGATTTTATCCGCACCAGGTCACGTGATCAAAATGATCGGATTGCATAATGTCGGCGACTTCCTCGAACCGATCTCGAGTAAGCTCGAGCGACAATCTCTCGTATAAAAAGGAGTATGAAATGCAAAAACAACAAGGCAATAGAGTGATTGAAACCTTTTTAAAATCGGCCACCTGGGCGATACCTGTCTTTGCTTTTTTAGCGTGGTATCCCAAAAAGCTCATTGATGTACCTCATTTAATCGTGCCTAACGATGTTGGCGCATTACTTTTGATGTACGGCTATTGGATCATACTTGCGTTTACCGTGATGATCCTGGCGCATATCTTTGATGCCGGTATTAAGGATTTTGATGAGATCAAGGGATACATGGTTACTAAACATTGGTTTTGGCTATTGAGTGGTATCGGTCATATTTTAGGGTTTTTCGCATGGAAGATCTTTTGGCCTGGCGGCTTGTACTAAGGAGTAAACGATGAAACCAGAAACAGCAGAACAAACATACCAATTTTTTGAGGAGGCGCAGATCGTGTTATCTATGCTTGAGGATCATATAGCGGCATTTAATCGTGCCTCTAAAGTCTTTGAAAAAACGACGAGCGATTTTGCGAAAGTCGAAAAGAGCATCGATGAAATCGGTGCGAAAATCGCCGATAAAATTCAAGTGAAAACCATCCAAGCCTATTTATTAGGCTCAGTGGCAGAGCTTGAAAGCGTTACGAAAGATCTAAAAAAGCGAAAGCATGAAGAACGTTCCACATTGAAGATCGTTTTTGCTTCAACGTGCCTTTCTGCACTTGCAACAAGCATTGTTTTTATAGCGTTTGAAGCGGCCAATAAACCGCTTCTTAATCTTATCTATCAATTCGTTCATTAAGGAGAACACCATGAAAAATATCGCAATCATCAACACTAAAGGGGGTGTTGGTAAGTCAACCCTCGCGTTTCACGTGTTACCAGCTATTCTAGCAGATACAAATAGAAATTTCGAGGTTATCGAGATTGATAACAACAATAAAACAACAACGGCGTTTTTAAATACGCAAATCCTCAAAGGTAAAATAACCTCGTTAAATATCGCAGAGGGAACGCAAAAGCTTGAGGAACTCGTCGTGACGAATATGCTTGATGAAGATAAAATCAGCGTTATTGATGCCGGCGGTGGTGATGATTCACTCAAAGTGATCCACGCATTTATTGATCAAGATTTGATCGCCGATACACTTTTTATTATCCCTTTTATGCCAGACTTTGTGCAGCTTAAAAACCTGGTTGATACGTATAACGTTTTACCAAGTGAAGCGAAGATCCTGGTTGTACTCAATAATGCTGATCTAAGTGATCCAGATCATCTTATGTTCATCAAGGGCAACGAAGACTTTGAGATAGTGGATATATCATCAACGTTCACGCACTTTGCCGTTTGCCCTAAAAGTCCACTTTTCTCTTATGCCGCTTCACGTAACAAAGAGACGATTAAAGATCTCGCCCTACTCGCAAGCCAATACAATCAAAAAGAAATCCTGGATTACGCAAAGGTAAAAACAAAAGGTGATAAAGACAAGATGACCAAGATTTACCGCAATTGGAAAATCTCACGTAACGCGAAAGCATACCTTGAGAGTGAAGCGATCATGCAGCTTAAAAGCATCATTCTGGGGCAAGCATGAAATACGAAGATTGGATCGCAAAGAACACGCCTTTAAAGCGTGTCTCTTCCCTGGAGCCTTATCGAGACGAAATTCAAAAGCTCGTGAGTTTGAATTACACCTTGACTCAAATTGCGGAGTATTTACGTGACGTAAGAGATATTGAGATTTCAAGGCAAAGCGTGAAGAAGTTTTTGGCAAGCAAAACGGCTCAAGACAAACCGGGTAAAGCAGAAAAAGGTGAAACGCCGAAAGTGAGTTTGGAAGATAAGTTCAAGGACTTCTTATAAGTCCAATGCAACCACATGTAACCGTGAGGCAACCAATAGTAACCGAATGTAATCAAATGCAACTCAGCGTAACCGAGATGTAAGTCAAATGTAACCTCGTGCTACCGCAAAGTAACCAAGAGGCAACCGATAGAACATTCACACCCAACGCCACGTTAATGGCACGAGGTGAAAAAAAGACGAAAAAGAGGCAAAAATGCTTTCAATTGCAAATATGAATAGCGCACAAGCAGCTCATTATCATGCGAAAGATCAAAACTATTATCAGCAAGATAAAGAGACAAGCGTTTGGGCTGGCAAAGGTGCTGAACGTTTAGGCTTGAGTGGTGAGATTGATATTAAACAGTTTGAGCGATTGTGTTACGGTATTCATCCAAGCGAAGAACGTACTCTTGTTGATATCAGTGAAAGAGCGGGAACAGATCTAACTTTTTCCGCTCCAAAATCCGCATCGATCTTATGTGAATTAGGTGATGAACGTACCAATCAACTCATACGTGCAGCACATGATCAAGCGGTGCAAACTACACTGGCATTCGTTGAAGATCATTATGCGCAAACAAGAGAACAAAAGGACGGGCATAGAGAAGCAATTTCTACCGGTAATCTCATAATCGCTAAATTTCAGCACGATACCAGTCGTGAAAATGATCCGTCATTACATACGCATTGCTTTATCGTCAATGCAACGCAAAAAGAGAACGGTGAATGGCGAGCGTTGCACAATGATCAACTCTTCACACACAAGATGTTTTTAGGCCAGACGTATCGCAATGAATTGGCCAAAAATCTTAGAGAGCAAGGATTCGCTATTGAGATTACGAATGCCAAAGAAGGATTTTTTGAAATTCAAGGTATTTCTAAAGAGTTGATCAGTGAATTTTCACAAAGGCGTGAGCAAGTCCTTGAGAAATACGAGGAGCTAAAAAAGCAATATCCTGGTCTCGAGGAAGAAAAGCTCAAAGAGATGGCGACAACCAGTAGCCGCAACGTGAAAGATAAAAACGCTGATCGCAACGTTATTAAATCTAACAATATCGAAAGAGCCAAAACCATTCTCGCCGGTAAAGATTTAACCTATCTCAATCAGCTTAATAGTTCGCAGCTACATTCAGAACAGCAAAAATTAACGGCTAAAGATGCGGTGGATCTTTCGATTCGTATTCAAAGCGAAAAGACGAGTGTATTTAATCGTGAAGATGTGATGAAAAACGCAATGAAGCTTTCGTTAGGCGAGCATTCACTTAGTGCTATGCAGAGTGCTTTTGATGATCATGTAAACGAGCGATCGATTGTGCAACTGGATCAAAATGCGTACTCGACACCGGAGCTTTTGCAAAAGGAGTTCGAGATTGTTGAAATGGCAAAAAACCGCACAAATCCTTTAATCTCTGCTCAACACGTGGAGCAATATCTAAGCCATACGCCATATAACCTCACAAAAGGACAACAAGAAGCATATACGCATATTCTCACAAGCAATGAGTCTATTTCAGTGATCCAGGGCGATGCCGGTACAGGTAAAACGTTTATGCTTAAGGCCGTTAGGGAAACGCTTGAGAGTCAAAAGCAAAGTAGCAATCTAAGAGGACTCGCTTTTACTGGAAAAGCCAGTGAAGAGCTTGAGCGTGAAAGCGGTATCCCATCTACAACGTTACACGCTTTTTTTGTGAATCCACCGGCAGAAAAGAATATGGTTTATATTGTCGATGAGGCTTCAATGGTCAGTTCGTTACAGATGCACCACTTATGCGAAATTGCTAGAGAAAACCATTCAAAAATTGTGTTTATCGGTGATCAAAAGCAATTTCAATCTCTAGGTGCTGGCAATATGTTCTCGCAGCTTCAAAAGCAAAGTGATATCCGTATTGTTGAAATGACGGAGAACAAACGCGCGCAAACAGAATTGATGCGATCGCTGTATTCATCTATCAAGAGTAAGGATTTGGAAGCGGCGTTTGGCATTTTAGAAAAGCATCAACGACTTCATGAGACGACGGATCTCGAGAAGATAAAAAACGAATATCTCAAAGATCGTCATGATACGTTGCTTCTTGTTGATACAAACGCAAATCGTAGAGCTTTAAACGAGTTAATCCGAGCGGATCTCGTCGCTCAAAATGAAGTCACACAGTCTCAACCGTTATCTATCAAAGAGGCAATCAATCTAAACGAGATTGAAAAACATTACTCGAGTAATTATCAAGTAGGTCAAATTGTTGTCGCTCAAAATGCGTTTCAAGGATTTAGTGCTGGGCAAGAAGGGATGATCACCGAGATTGATCATCCATCCAATACGATCACTGTTACCAAAGATGAGCAAAGTATCAACATTGATCTAAGCAAAGCTCACGCTCAAGCAATTCAAACCTTTGCTATTAAAGAAAAAGCGCTTGGTGTCGGCGACAAAATCGTTTTTACAAAAAACAATCGAAACCTCAAGTTTAGAAATGGTGAGACTGCTGTGATCCAAGCAATTCATGGGAATATCATCAAGGTGCAAAAGGGAAATAAAGAGTTGGCGTTTGATGCTTCCAAGTACCCTTATATCGATCATGGATACGTGATTACAGCGCATAAAAGCCAAGGACAAACAACCAGTAGGGTTATCGCTTTCACAAATGCACAAATGTCCAATTTAAACCGGTTCTACGTGCAAATTACCAGGGCAAAACGTGATGCCTTAATCTATACCAACAGCATAGCTACACTCAAGGAGAATACACAAAAAACACAAATTAAAACAAGTACCCTAGATTATTTTAGGTCGGCAATGCAGCATGAGGCACATACAAATCACAATTACGAAAGGACATTCAATGAGCAAAAAGAACGAAGAGGATCAACTCTTTCAATACTGGGAGACTATTGCACAAAGCTCAAAACTGCACTCGCAGATCTTAGCCGACATTTTGGCGTATTTAAAAGAGATCGACGAGAGATTGAAAGCACTCGAGGCAAAGATCAAATGAAAAATATCTTACTTAAAAATGAGCGCGAAAAAGCAGCTCAATCCATAACACAATCACGAGAAAGGAGATAGTAATGTCAACGATTTTATTATGTTTATTGTTTAATGCCGGTGCTTTATGGGTGTTTCAAAAGAACCTTCCAATACCAGGTGGTGCAGTCTTTGTTCTACTTTGTATTGTGGAGTATCTAGTATGGGCATTTATTTTTAAAAGACAAGAGTCAATTAATGGCCGTATTTTTGATGATAAGGCATGGGTCATGGGAAGTTATCCAAACTACTATGAGCAAACGGAGGGTAACCGATGGACGACTTCTCAACGTGTTAAAGAAATTATGTTCAAAGGTGAATTATTTCTAGATAAGTTTCGATTTGATGATAGCGTTTTATATCGTTTATCAACGGTTTATGGGTTGGAAAAACGATTTAGTAATTTTGAGTGTTATACAGATCCGACAGACTTTACTCAGTCAGGGATTATATTTGGTGGTATGGGATCAGGTAAAACAGAATTTTATCACTCGATTATCGCTCAAGATAAGTTCGATCGTGTCATTGCCTATGATACAAAAGGTGATCTTGTTCAAAAGCATTATAGCTCGCTGAAAGATATCATCCTCAATCCGTATGATCAACGAAGTCATATTTGGAATCCTTTTGAGGAAGCTAAAACGAGTCCTTTTGTGGCGGAGATATTTTTAACCAATCTTTTCAATGCGCTAAGTGGCACACAAAAAGACTTTTTTAACGCAAGTGCAAAACAGCGTTACATGAAGCTTTTTAACGATATTTTATATAACCATAGTGAGCTTTCGTCAAATGAGCAATTTGATCTTTTTATTCAGCAGCTTAAAGAGTATTTCGATGTAAATCAAAGCCATGATAGACGTAGCGAAGCGGATGTTGCCAGTACGATGCATTTGACGTTTGAATTTTTTGACTATATGAATTTTTGTATTCAAAACGGCAGCCCTACTTTTACGATTAAAGAATATCTCTCTCGTAAGAGCTGCAAGCTCTTCTTACTCTCTAGGGATGATCAGCGCTCAAAACTTACTCCGTTTTTTACCGGCTTTTTGGCCGCTTTGACGGCCGTCATGTTAAGCCAGGAAGATCAAAAAACCTCTCTCACTCTCTTTGCTCTTGATGAGTACCTCTCTTTTGCTCAGAATTTGGATAGTGAAACAATCGAAGGGTTACATACCAGGATTAGAAGCAAAGGCGGCTGTTTGCTCCCTGGTGTGCAATATTTTCCGGAACAAAGTAGTAAATCAGATAGCGCCCAAGGCATTACTCAAAAGATGTTAAACTCGGCAGCCTATTGGTTTTTATTTCAAGGTGTAGATGAGTATACACTCAAAAAGATCAATAACACAATCGGTAAAGTACGCTATAGAAAAGAGCAGATCAGAGAGCAGCTTACTGCTGATCCGTTGAATCGTAAAAATTACCAAATCGAAGAAGCGGATCTGCTAAACACCAGTTTGTTTCAATCGTTAGGCCAAAATTATGAGCATATCACGTTCGTTCCATCAAAACGTATTTTGTACAAAGGGTATACGCCAAGAGCGGAATTGCCAAGTAAAAAAGCAAACTATGTTCAAAGTGAGAATATCGAAAAATATTATAGAGAGGTTAGAGTATAGTTTTCAGATAGGGGAATTTCCCCTATCTTTTAAACAAGAGCAATCGTTAGTTTTTTGCCTAGAGCTTGGCTAGCTGAAATTAATGTTGTAAGCGTTAATGATTCGTTTGAGGGGCTTAATAATCGATCAACCGCAGCCCTACTTGTGTGCATCATTTGCGCCAGTTTTGTTTTAGAAATTTTTTGAACTTTCATTTCTTGTTCTAATTGATAAGCAATAACTCTTTTAATAGCGGCATCATTAACTTCTTCATAGATACCTTCTTCTCTCAAAAATTCATCAAAATCACTTTTCATATTTGGTTGTAGTTTCATTTTATATCCTTTAATCTACTTAAAGCTAAATCAAGATCGCTTTTTTCTGTCTTTTGCGTTTTTTTAATAAACGCATGCAGCAGTACCATGTATTCGTCGATAACAGCGAATATAACTCTTGCAATTCTTTTGTCTGATATATTGCTTCTCACTTCAAAAAGCTTTTTACCGAGACCCTTACATGTAGGCATACCTATTGGCCATCCATACTCTACCGTTTTAATATCCTCACCAATGATTTTTCGATCATCTTTGGCAAGAGATAATAGCCATTCTCTAACGGGTTTATTTCCGTTACTTGTTTCATAAAATATAGAAGAGATCTTTTTCATAACGAAATTGTACCAAAAATGATACATAAAGGTCAATAGTTTAATTAGCTATTGGATGGATTGCAATAGATTTTTTAAGAGAAATATTGAATTGCCAAATTGGCTTTGTTGGAAATAGGTTGGAAAGAAGCTTTTTCGATTTTTCTTAAATTGCTTTAAAATATCGATAAAATGGGAGTTTTGAAGGAGTTTAAGGATTGGTGGCCGGGAGAGAGGGATTTGAACCCCCGGAGGTATTACCCTCAACGGTTTTCAAGACCGCCGCATTAAGCCGCTCTGCCATCTCCCGACAGAAAGTTTGTAGATGATACATAATACAAAGGTGGAGGCGACACCCGGATTTGAACCGGGGATCAAGGCTTTGCAGGCCCATGCCTTACCGCTTGGCTATATCGCCACCGTATTTCTCTATATCGAGGTGGTGCCCGGAGCCGGATTTGAACCGGCACACCCAAACGGGCGAGGGATTTTAAGTCCCTTGCGTCTACCAGTTTCGCCATCCGGGCAACGCGTTTCTTTTTTAAAAAAACTAAATGGAGCGGGAAACGAGGTTCGAACTCGCGACCCCGACCTTGGCAAGGTCGTGCTCTACCACTGAGCTATTCCCGCATCTAAAAAAGAGATGAGAGTATAGCAGTTTTTTTTTAGAATGTAAAGTGTTATGGACTAAATTCTTTACATGTAAGCTTTTTTAGAGCGGTTTTGCTATAATTTAAAAAATTTTTTAAGGAATAATTGATGCGTAGTGATCAAGTAAAAAAAGGGTACAACAGAGCGCCACATCGAAGTTTGTTTCGAGCGACAGGTTTAAAAGATGAAGATTTTAATAAACCATTTATTGGAGTAGCGAACTCTTATATTGATATTATTCCAGGGCACTTCTTTTTACATGAGTATGGTGTCATCATTAAAGATGAGATTCGCAAGAACGGTTGTGTGCCGTTTGAGTTCAATACGATTGGTGTGGATGATGGTATTGCAATGGGGCACGATGGTATGCTCTATTCTCTTCCTAGTCGTGAGTTGATTGCGAACTCTATTGAGACCATGATGAATGCGCACATGCTTGATGCGATGATTTGTATCCCAAACTGCGACAAAATCGTTCCTGGAATGATTATGGGAGCGCTTCGTGTCAATGTTCCAACGGTCTTTGTCAGTGGTGGCCCAATGAAAAAAGGGTATACCAAAGAAGGATCCCCACTTGATTTAAATTCTGCCTTTGAAGCGGTTGGTAAGTTTGAAAAAGGGGACATTACCGAATCTGAACTAACGGATATTGAGTGCAATGCCTGTCCAAGTGGTGGTAGCTGTTCAGGAATGTTTACGGCCAATAGTATGAATACACTTATGGAAGCGATGGGTATAGCCCTTCCTGGTAATGGTACAATCCCCGCTTTGACTCCTGAGCGTGAGGTACTTTTACGCGCTGCGGCAAAACGCATCTGTGAAATCGCCATTGACGATCGCTTTAAAATCCGTAATATTCTTAATGAAAAAGCCGTGCGTAATGCATTTGCGATTGATATGGCAATGGGTGGAAGTTCCAATACCGTTTTACATATGTTGGCGATTGCTAAAGAAGCGGGTGTGAAATTTGCGATTAAAGACATCAATGAGATCAGCAAAAATGTTTCGCATATCGCTAAAATCTCCCCTTCTCTCTCAACGGTTCATATGGAAGACATCAACCGCGCGGGGGGCATGAATGCCGTAATGAAAGAGGTCAGCAGACGTGATAATGGCATTTTGCACTTAGATAACCTAACGGTGACAGGTGAAACCATTGGTGAGCGCATTGCCAATGCGGAGATTAAAGACACCACCATCATTCATACCCTTGAGAATCCTTACTCAAAAGTGGGTGGACTTGCCATCTTATTTGGCAATTTGGCTGAAGAAGGGTGTGTCATTAAAACCGCAGGTATTGTAGGTGGACGTCAATTTATCGGTAAGGCAGTCTGTTTTGACTCTCAGCAAGAAGCGCTTGCGGGCATTGTGGGTGGAAAAGTCACAAAAGGTAATGTGGTCGTCATTCGTTATGAAGGTCCTCGTGGAGGCCCTGGTATGCAAGAGATGCTCTCTCCTACGAGTTTAATTATGGGAATGGGGCTAGGTGCGGATGTTGCACTGATTACTGATGGACGTTTTTCGGGTGCCACCAGAGGTCTTAGTATTGGTCATGTGAGCCCAGAGGCAGCGGAAGGTGGACTTATCGGTCTTCTGCAAGATGGTGATACTATACAGATCGATGTCGATGCCTATACGATTGAAGCGTTGATTGATGAAGATGAACTTGCTCGTCGTAAAGCCACATTTAAACCTAAAGTGAAAACCATTCATGGCAGTTGGTTGAAACAATATCGCCAACTGGTGACCAATGCAAGTAGTGGTGCCGTTTTACGTACAGAAGAGGCGTAATGGCAGATTTTTTTAATTTATTATTGCAACATACCATTACCATGATGGCAATTGTAGATCCTTTAGGAGTGAGTGCGATTATGCTCTCACTTCTACCTCAAAGCACAACCAAAGAGCATATTAATAAGATTGCTTGGAAAGCGACAATGACCATCATAGTGGCTTTTTTTGTGGTTTTACTTACGGGTAATTTTTTGCTCAATCTTTTTGGTATCGAAATTGATTCACTTAAAGTGATGGGTGGCATTATTTTACTCCTCACAGCGATTAAGATGGTGCAAGGCTCGATGGAGTCTAAAAATCAAACCGAAGAAGAGCGTGAAGAGGCAATCAAAAACGATGAGTTTTCGGTGATACCTTTAGGTGTTCCCATTACGTTTGGTCCAGGAATCTTTGCTACGATCATTATTTTACGTGGACATAGCCAAGGCGTTGCATCGATTGCTGCGTTGATTATGGCGTATCTTATCGTTGCCCTTAGTGTGTACCTTGCGTTTAAAAACAGTATTTACATTCGTCATTATTTGGGGATTACGGGGCAGAAAATTGTCAGTCGCTTAATGGGACTCATCGTAGGTGCGATTGCGGTGCAGTTCATTGTGGGTGGTGTGAGTGTGCTTGCAAAACATTACATGTAAGGATTTTTCATGAACCAAGGTGGTTGGACGTGCCCTCATGATGTCGAAGGCGTTTGTGATATTATCAAAAAAGAGTGTGATCCTGGAGATTGTGGATGTGTCTTGTACGGTAAAGCGAAATTTTCATCTGAAAATTCACCTTCCAATGAAGCATTTGAAAAGCGGATGGAACGTAAAATGCGTGAAATACTGGAAGAAGATACATTATAGAGTATCTTCTGGTATCGCATAAAAGAGGTCAATTGGTAAAATTTGCCAATCAACTTCTTTTATAAGAATTAACTTTCAGTATATTATAGTGATTGTGTTTGGGCTAAATAGACAAAGCCAGCAGCAAATAAAACAGCATTTAGAAGAGTCATAGCCAATCCAACTTTTACAATACTTAACTTTTTCATCTTGGTAGCTCCTTTTTTGTTTTCGGAATTATACGTTAATAAAACTTAATTAAAAATAAATTAATTAAAAATAATTTCTTTTTATAAAAAAATGGTAACGTTTCTACACTTTATTTTTAATTAAATTAATAATACTAAAAATATAAATTAAGTTATAAATAAGTTAAAAGCAGATTTTGTTGATATACTGAATAATTCTTTTTAGTGATATACCGTGAAAATACGTATTAACGCTATGCTATAAAATATACATTGTAATGATGATAACATGAAAAAATAAAGCTCATGGAAGATTGTTTTAAGAGATCTATAGTGATACCTCATAGGAAAAAGAGCAAAATTAAGATAAAATTGCACATTTAAAACCTCAGGAGCGATACAGTGTCAAGTATCTCAAAATATAGCAAAATTAATAGTTTAAAATCTGTAAAAAAATGTCTTTTCCCTGCAGCGGGTTATGGTACAAGGTTCTTACCGGCAACAAAAGCGATGCCTAAAGAGATGTTACCTGTTCTTACGAAACCATTGATTCAATATGGTGTCGAAGAGGCAGTCAGTGCGGGCATCGATACAATGGCAATTGTTACAGGACGTGGTAAAAGAGCTATTGAAGATCATTTTGATGTCAGTTATGAATTGGAACACCAAATTAAAGGCACATCAAAAGAGAGTTACCTTACTGAAATTAGAAATTTAATTGATAATTGTACATTCAGTTATACCAGACAAGTAGAGATGAAGGGATTGGGCCATGCAATTCTGACGGGTAAAACATTGATTGGCGATGAACCATTTGCGGTTATTTTGGCAGATGACTTGTGTGACAATAACGATGATGATCCTGTACTAAAACAGATGGTCGAAGTGTATGAAAAATACCGCTGTTGTGTGGTTGCCATTGAAGAAGTTCCTAAAGAAGATACAAATAAATATGGTGTTATTGATGGCAAAATTGTTGATGGCAATGAGTCAGTTCTTCGTGTTTCAAATATGGTTGAAAAACCAGATCCAAAAGATGCACCAACCAATTTAGCCATCATCGGTCGTTATATTTTAACGCCTGAGATTTTTGAAGTGATTGAAAATACAAAACCTGGCAAAGGTGGTGAAATTCAGATCACCGATGCACTTTTAGAACTTGCGCGCCAAGGTAAAGTTATCGCGTATAAATTTACAGGAAGACGTTTTGATTGTGGCTCTATTGAGGGCTTTGTCGAAGCAACCAATTACTTCCACGATAAAGCAAAATAACACTTTATAATTTTTACATGTAAGCCTCTTAACCCCTCTATAAGGGGCTTGCCTCTCTTTTATATTTATATTATCGCCTTAAGGATAAACCCTTTATTAGCTTATGTTAGCTATAATCTCGCCATTAAATAATAATGAGGCGGAAGAGTATGTCTAATCACGAAACGAAGTATATTTTTATTACCGGAGGTGTTTTAAGCTCTCTTGGTAAAGGCATAGCAGCGGCGAGTATCTCCACACTTTTAAAAAACGTTGGCTTTAAAGTCAGCATCCTTAAAGCAGATCCTTATATCAACGTTGATCCAGGCACGATGAGTCCGTTAGAGCATGGAGAGGTTTTTGTCACCGATGATGGTGCAGAGACTGATCTGGATCTTGGACATTATGAGCGCTTTTTAGATGAAAATCTTACCCAAGCAAATAACTTTACAACAGGTCGTGTTTATTCTGCGGTGATTGAAAAAGAGCGCCGTGGGGATTATCTTGGTAAAACGATTCAAGTGATTCCTCATATTGTCGATGAAATTGCTAACCGTATTAAAGAAGCGGGTCGTGGTCAAGATATTCTTATCGTTGAGATCGGTGGAACGGTTGGCGATATAGAAGGATTACCCTTTCTAGAAGCAATTCGTTCCTTGAAAAGTGAGCTTGGAAAACGTCGTGCAATGAACATTCATCTCACACTCGTTCCATTTATTAAAGCAGCAGGTGAGCTTAAAACCAAACCAACCCAACACTCTGTTCAAGAACTTCGTCGTATTGGTATCACGCCCGATATGTTGATTTGCCGCTCTGAATACCCTCTTCCGAAAGAGCTTAAAAACAAACTTGCTTTCTCATGTGGTGTTGAACGTAATTCTGTGATTGAGTGTTTAGATGCCACGACTATTTATCAAGTACCGCTTAGTTTTCTCAAAGAAAATATTTTAGTTCCTATCTCCGAGACATTAGATCTTGGAGATTTGACGCCACATATGGATGAATGGGATATTTTGGTTAAACGTGTAATTGCCCCTCGTGATGAGTTAATGATCGCGTTTGTTGGCAAATATCTTGATCTTAAAGAGTCGTACAAATCACTGACTGAATCGTTGATTCACGCTGGAGCGAACCTGAATGCGAAAGTAAAAATTCGTTGGGTTGATTCTGAAATGATTGAAGAGAAAGGGTGTGAAGAGATTCTCTCCGATGTTGATGGTATCTTGGTTGCAGGTGGTTTTGGCGAGCGTGGCGTTGTGGGTAAAATGGCCGCTATTCGTTATGCTAGAGAACATAAAATCCCTTATCTCGGAATTTGTCTCGGAATGCAACTAGCAATGATTGAATTTGCACGTAATGTGCTTCATCTTGAAGATGCTAATTCTGCTGAATTTAATCCTACATGTAAAAATCCTATCATCTATTTGATTGACTCTTTCATGGATGCGAGTGGTCAAAAACAGCTTCGTACATTCCAAAGTCCATTGGGTGGAACAATGCGTTTAGGCGGGTATGAGTGTGAGACAAAGCCAGGCTCATTGCTTAGAACCGTATACGATGGTGCTAAAGTGATTCGTGAGCGTCATCGTCATCGATATGAAGCAAATCCAGCGTACCGTGAAGCCTTTGAAAAAGAGGGGCTTATCGTCAGTGGCGAGAGCAATGGTTTAATTGAAGCGGTTGAGCTTCAAGGTCATCCATGGTTTTTAGGAGTTCAATTTCATCCTGAGTTTACCTCACGTTTAACAAACCCAAATAAAACCATTTTAGGTTTTGCAAAAGCGGCTTTGTTACAACGCCAAAATGGCTAGGTTACTGAGTAAAGAGGAGATAAAACGGATTCTTCAAAGCAGGTTTGAGAATGACGAGTGCACCCGTTTAAACGAGATTCCTAAGCCCTCCTCTTTAAAAGATATTGCAAAGGCATCTAAACGTATTGCTGATGCAATGCGTGACCATGAACGTATTGCTATTGTGGGCGATTATGATGTGGATGGTGTCATCTCTTCAGTTATTTTAAGCCAATTTTTTGATGATCTAGGGGTTGATTACTCCTTGATTATTCCCAATCGTTTTACGGATGGATATGGTTTAAATCCGGAGATTGTTGCAAAACTTGATGTTCATGTGATTATCACCGTTGATAATGGTATTTCTGCGATTGAAGCAGCTCAGATTTGTAAAGCACAAGGGATTGATTTGATCATTACCGATCACCATAGTATCCCCTCTGTTTTGCCTGATGCGTATGCTATTGTCAATCCCAAACAAGAAGATTGCGCTTTTCCCCATTGTGAAATTTGTGGTGCGCAGGTAGCATGGTATTTGGTTGCTGCTCTCAAAGAAGAATTGGGTGTTGACTATAATCTTTCTAACTTCTTGGACCTCCTTTGTATTGCTATTATGGCAGATATGATGGAGCTTGTCGGGATGAACCGTGTGATGGTTAAAAAAGGTATTGTTGAGCTTAATCACTCAAAACGTGCTGCATTTGAGGCCATTAAACAGTATTTTGGTAAGAAAACTTTAGAAGGCGATGATATTTCATTTTTGATCGGACCCTTGATTAATAGTTCAGGTCGGATGGAAGATGCAATTTTTTCCTATGAATTTTTAAAGTCTAAAAATGTTGACGATGCTT
>Ga0070399_1001803_pt1 | contig 21535 bp, 16 predicted proteins | sample BioMet4_FD_61217 | JGI IMG/M metagenome (GOLD analysis project Ga0070399, IMG submission 61217) | Microbial communities from bioreactor (seeded with sewage sludge) at LBNL, California, USA - Biofuel metagenome 4 (version 1) | ecosystem: Engineered > Bioreactor > Anaerobic > Unclassified ... | reverse complement strand
CTCGAATTATTGTATTGAATTGATATTGTCCTTATTATACTCCGCAACCAGTTCCTTATTCCACAACTGTATTCAATTGTCAATGTTCATTTTTACGATACTTTTGACACCCACGTCATTGTATATATTGTAACCAAATTATCTTCTATTATCAACATTTTGACCATACAAAAGGACCATAAGCCTGCATCAGAGAAACCAGACGTTTGCAGACCGGCATACGGATCAGTATTACGCCTGTACTCTGACTGCCTCTCCCCGGATCCGGCAGACATCCTGCCGTCCGTCCGGGCACAGAAAGCAAGCTTAACGAATGCCAAAGTGTTAAAAAAAGCTCCCGAAAGGGAACTTACATCCCTTCGAAAGCCCGTTTTTTCATCCTGTATTCATTTATCAGCCATTCTCATTCCGGAACGGCTTCAGATTCTTCACTGCATCGCCCCTCACGATCTCCCGGTCCTGATTGTCAATGTCTTTCAGGACATACCGGTCATGTCCCATGCCGAGTTCCTTCATATACGAAAGCTGGCGCAGGCTGTATCTCGATTCCATCCGTTCAATGAGATCATGGTGCTCATCCGGCTTCATGGCATAAATCAGGTCCACGCAGGCCTGGTCTGCGGCAAGGATATCTTCCGACGCCACGATTCCGACATTCGGCGTGACGACAGGGGCGGCGGCACAGCCTTCGCAGTCGCAGGAAACGGACATGTTGCGCATCACATTGATAAAGGCTATATGACCGGCAAAGTGATCGATCACGGATTTGGTCGATTCCGTCATCCGCTCCATGAACTCTTCTCTGGCAATATCCCACTGGTTCGGCTGCCCCGGCGTCGTATGAATCCACTTTTTTCCAATCCGTCCGTCCGCACATCCGATCCCGAGATTTTTATTGGAACCGCCGAAACCGCCCTGAACATGTCCCTTAAAATGAGTAAGAGTCAGCAGCGAATCATAATTCAGAAGATGATTTCCCACAGACATCTCCGTAAACCATTTTCCGTCTCTCACCGGAAAAAGCGCCGTGCCTTCTTCATCCAGGATATCCACCGGCGAAAAAGTCCAGCCGTTCACCTTTAATGTTTCCCGGTGCAGCGCAGTCGTATATCGGTCGCCCTCATAATATGTATTGGTCTCGACGATCGTCCCGTCCGGAATCCGTTTTTCCAGAAGGCTCTTAACCCATGGACGCGGGATAATGTTCGGTCCGTTCTTTTCCCCGGTGTGAAGCTTGACTGCGACCCTGCCGGAGAGACCGTTACTGACTTTCAGATAAATTTTATTAAGACCCTCTTCCGACAGATCCCTCGTAAAATAAACGACAGCCTCTTCTCCTGTCCGCTTCTCATAATTCAGATATCTGTTTCCGCCGGTTCCCGGCAAAATCCTATTCGTATTCATGCTGTCCTCTTTTCATCGGTGTCTCTGCATCATAATTGAGCTTTTCGTTTGATCTCAAGTATAAAGGCGATATATCAGGAAACACTTATGATCTTCCGTCAATGCAGGAACAAATTCATTCAGGATATCAGTGCAGTTTCCCATACTCCTCATCAGACACAGGCTCGCACCATTCATTTGAAGTCTCCGTCCCGGCAACTTCGATTGCCAGATGAGCCATCCAGCTGTCAGAAGCGGCGCCGTGCCAGTGCTTCACTTCCGCAGGAATATTGATGACCTTGCCGGGAATCATTTCTACTGCTTCTTTCCCTTCTTCCTGATACCAGCCGTGCCCGCCGACACAGACTAACATCTGGCCGCCGCCGGACGCAGCATGATGAATATGCCAGTTATTGCGGCATCCGGGTTCAAAGGTCACGTTAAAGATCATGACCTGCTCTGTCGAAACCGGAGCCAGATAACTCTGTCCGGCAAAATACTTCGCAAAAGCATCATTCGGCGCTCCGATCGGGAAAAAAATCTTCTTCTGGAATTTTTCTTTTCCGGATAATGCGGCTGCTGCATTTCCGGCTGTACTCTCTGCATTCCGCTCCGCGTGTTCTCCCTGTCCGTCAGATTCCGCCTCATTCCAGACTTCCTTCGCCATCCGGAATGCCGCCCATGCCTTCGGCCAGCCGGCATAAAATGCCGCGTGTGTAAGGATCTCCGCAATCTCCGTCTTCGTGATCCCGTTCTTCTTCGCCGTCTCCAGATGAAAACGGAAAGAGGAATCGGTCAGCCCCTGCGCCATAAGCGAAACAACCGTTACCAGAGATCGGTCGCGGAGAGAAAGCTGATCCTCTCTCGACCATACCTCTCCGAACAATACATCATCGTTAAGTCTCGCAAATTCCGGTGCAAAATCGCCAAGCTGATTTCTTCCTGCCGTCTGTTTTACTGCCATTGTCCGTCCTCCTGCAATCGTGATATTTCATTCTTCTTCCGCCATTTGCCGATAATGTCCTCGTGTTGATTTATATTTTCAAGGATAGTATGATATCTGCAGGGCTGATACACAAGCACCAGTATCCGGATAATGCGGCTTATGCCACACATCTGCAAAACTGGACATTATCTCAGCAGAGGAGCATTTCCATGGAACAGACAGAAAAAACAGATCTGCGCGTGAAAAAGACCAGTGCCGCCATTAAAAAAGCCTTCATCGAAATGATCATGGAAATGGATCCGGCGGATATCACGGTCAAGGAGCTGACCGAACGGGCCCAGATCCACCGCAAGACCTTCTATCTGCATTATACCTGCATTGAAGCGCTGTTTAAGGATATGATCCAGAACATCGCCAACGCCTATTATAAAGAGATCGATCAGATCCCCGCGAGCATGCCCATGCAGGAGGTAAACCGCGTGTTCTTCCGGTTCTTCAGCCATCAGGAACCCTACGTGGAGCGGCTCATGTGCGCGCCGGCATATCAGGAATTCTTCGACCGGACGCTGCGCGTCACGCTCATGCAGCATAACCGCGCAAGACACAATCCGTACGCTTATCTTCCGCGGGAAGAACAGAATATCATCAATATCTTTCTCACGAAAAGTTCGGACAACATGTACCGGCAGTGGGTTGCAGACGGAAAAAAGATATCTCTGGAACGGATCACGGAACTGACAGGAGAACTGCTTACCCGCGGGATAAAGGATCTGGCGAAGTAAAACAAAAAGCACCGGGAAATTGATTCTGAATGAATTTAAGATTAAAATATTGAAAAAGGAGGATTTTCCATGGCCGTCCATGTAATCGACGAAGCAAACCGCTGTCTGCAGTGTAAGAATCCGCGATGCAGAACCGGCTGTCCCATCAACACCAACATTCCGGAAATGATCCGTCTTTTAAAGGCTGACCAGATTATCGATGCTGCCGAAATGCTGTTTTCCAACAATCCTCTTTCCATGATCTGCTCCCTGGTATGCGATCACGAAAAGCAGTGCGAAGGCCATTGCATCCGCGGCATCAAAGAATCGCCGGTGCACATCTCTTCCATCGAAAATTATATTTCCGATTCCTGCTTTGAACGGATCAAGCTGGAAATGAAGGAACCGAACGGCATGAAGGTCGGTGTCATAGGCGCCGGGCCTGCCGGCATTACGATAGCCATTGTTCTTGCCTCCAGGGGATACAAAATCACGGTCTTTGAAGGACACGATAAAATCGGCGGGATCATGCGCTACGGCATTCCGGAATTCCGTCTCCCCAAGAGCATTCTGGACCGCTATTATAAACGCATGCGCGAAATGGGAATCCTGTTCCGTCCCAATTTCAATATCGGCGGATCCACCAGCATTCAGGATCTCCTGAATGACGGCTATAAATCGATTTTCATCGGTACCGGTGCCTGGCGGCCGCGGTCTTTGAGGATCCCGGGCGAAACGTTCGGAAATGTCTGCTACGGAATCAATTACCTGAATAACCCCGATGTATATGACATCGGAAATACCGTAATCGTAATCGGCGCGGGAAATGCAGCCATGGATGTTGCGCGGACGGTGATCCGGCACGGCAGCCGTGATGTGACCGTGTACTCCGTTACGGAAGTGCCCGCCGCATCGCAGAAGGAAATCGATTACGCCAGACTTGACGGCGTCCGCTTTGAATATCTGAAGACCGTCACGGAGATCAGGGACGACGGGGTTATGGCCTGTGACGTAAGCTGGGACGCGGAAGGGAAAATGTCTTATGTGGAAAACACCACCCGATTCGTTCCCTGCGACCACATCATTATCTGCATCTCGCAGATTCCGCAGGACCGACTGGTTTCCAAGGACAAAGAGCTGAAGCTGAATGAAAAGGGCAGGCTTGCGACCGATGAGAAGGGCGAAACCACCATGCCGGGCGTATTTGCCTCCGGAGATGTGGTAACCGGTGCCAAGACCGTTGTGGCCGCCGTTCATTATTCCAAGATGATTGCCGATCAGATGGATGAGTACATGCAGAAGACTTTTATATCCTGATTATAGAAGTCAGAGTTCCACCGGCACTCTGACTGCATCCGGGGATTACAAATGCGGAAACCTTTTCGGGTTTCCGCATTTGTAATCCCATATTTTTTCTGCGTCTTCTGAACTCTGCGAGCAGAAGAAGTACTGCGCTCAAACAGTACAGGGAACTCGATATTTCGTCCCGCCCTGTCTGTCCTCTTAATGCCTCCGAAAAACCGCCGGTATCGGCAGAATTTTCACGCTGAAAATTTACTCTGACTCCGAATGAAGCACATCGTGTATAGTCGTATTGTTGAAGTAATCCCGGACCAGTGACTGCAGCTTTGTCAGATAGCGGTGAACATTTTCCTTTTCCCTTTCTCCGATCCAGGTAGCCGATATATCATCTTCCATGAAACGGTCCGGACAAAGTTCTCTCTCTTCGGATTCGATGATATCGATCATGCGGATATCTTTCGGCTCTCGGATAAGTATGTATCCTCCGGATACACCCTGAACAGACCTGACCAGATTTTTTTTCTTCAGGTCGCGCAAAACTTTTCTCGCATAACTTGTTGTGATTCCGGTATGCCGTCCGATCTCTTCGGCAGTGGTACTTCCCCCGCATATCACCAGATACAGAATACACCGCAGAGCATAATCCGTTGTCGCTTTCGTCTGCATATTACCCTCCCTCCTGAACTTTTTCGGTCCGAGCCTCTCTGAAAGCTGCAGAGCATTTTTATCCTTTTCTTGAATGAGCAGGATGCTTTTAAATTATATGTATTCAGTTTAATTTAATTATAAAAGGTTACTGCAAAAAGTCAACCTGCCGGAAAGGTCCTCTTCTCAAATCAGAACCTCATCTGCTCAGCAGAAAAGCGCGCCGGCGCATCAACATATTATTGTTATTTACATTCCGATTCCAGTGATTCAAAGTGCGCAAGATTTTTTGCTTTCTCTCCCGCAGCCCACTTGAAGTCATAGCTCACAAGTCTGATCCCGGAAACAGGAAGCAGTCCTGCCGGAAGGGTACAGTCATTTCTGGATGGTCTCCGCCCCCATTTATCGCTCTGTGCAGTCTGACAGTCATATGAGGTAACAAAATTGGCGAAAAGCTCCGCATTGGCCCTGTGCGGGCAGTTCTTCACAATCGCGGTCGCGTCCGGTACGGCAGATGTTCCTTCCTCCGGATAGCAGAAACCGATATCCTGATTGCCGGAATAAATCATGGCGGATTTTTCCAGCGTAATTCCGAGAATATAATCTCCGCTCGCCACAAGCTTGTGGCATTTTCCCGACGAATCCAGTATTCTTCCATTCAGGTTCGAAAGGAACTTCCGGACATATTCCCAGCCCACATCTCCCCCTCCGTTCGCAAGGATCATGGTGCAGAGCTGTGTATAGGCGGATCCGGATTTGGACGGGCTGCAGTATGCGATTTCTCCCTTGAATTCCGGCTTCAGACAGTCCGCCCAGGAAACAGGAGCCTCAAGACCTTCTTCCTTCAGACGTTTTTTATTATAAAGAATGACCATGGGAAGCGGGCTTTCCCCGATCCATTTTCTTTCCGCATCCCTGAACTGATTGTCAATCACAGAATCGTTTTCCGTTGAAAATGGTTCAAAGCAATCGCTGTAAGCCGCAAGAGAATCTGCGCCTCCGCCCCAGAGCACGTCCGCTTTCGGGGCATCTCTTTCTTCTTTAATTCTTTCGCAGAGTTCTCCGGTTCCGCCTGCCTTGATTTCCACTGTAATGTCCGGATATTTTTCCATGAACTGCGTAACTGCCGCGTTCATGGGATCCGCATCATGAGGCGTATAGATTACGAGGACATTTTCCTGCGCTCCCGTTTTCGCATTTTTCGCCGGCTGTTTCTCCGAAGTTGCTGCTGCGGTACTGTCCTCCGCATTCTTCGCCGCTGCGATTGTGCCTTTGTTTTCCTTCCGCAAAGTACTTCCGCATCCTGAAAGGTATACGCAGCTGAGAAAAATAAGCGGTAAAACAATTCGAAGTGTCTTCATCCGTTCGCCTCCCCGTTTCCGCAGAATTTTCTGATTTCCCGGAACATATTCTGCGGATCAACCGGTTTGGCTATGTGTCCGTTAATACCCGCTTTTCTGCATCGGATCGTGTTGTCCTCATACGCATCCGCCGTCATGGCGATGATGGGCACGGTGGCGGCATCCGGTCTGTCCATCGCGCGGATTTTTTCAGCCGCCTCAAATCCGTCGAGCACGGGCATACGGAGATCCATTAAAATCAGGTCAAATCCATAAGAGGGCGACGCGGCAAACAGTTTAACGCCCTCACTGCCGTTCTTTGCGGTCGTTACCTTTATGCCCTCAGCTTCCAGAAGATGGACCGCTATTTCCGTGTTCATCTCATTATCCTCGCAAAGAAGAATTCTCTTTCCGGACAGCATAAATGCATAATCCTCTGCTTCCTTTTTCTGGACATTCGGATCAGCTATATGTTCCGCAGGCAAGGTCACAATAAAACTGCTGCCCTTCCCTTTCTCACTTTGCACCCGGATAGAACCACCCATCTGCTCCGTAATCTTTTTTACAATCGAGAGACCGAGACCCGTGCCGATCTGCCGGCTGGTTTCCGGAGAACGCTCCTGTGAAAATGGCTCAAACAGTTTATCGAGGAAATCCCGTCCGATGCCGACACCGGTATCCTGAACTGTAATCCGATAATTGCAGCCCTTTTCCGGAGGATCAATATCCTCCACCCGCAATACCACCTCTCCGCCTGCTTTTGTAAACTTGATGGCATTGGAAAGAAGATTCAGAATAATCTTCTGAACGTTTAAAGGATCCGCAAGAATATATCCGGTGTACGCGCATTCCGTTTCCGCTGTGAAATGAACACCCTTCTGCGCTGCCACTTCGCGTATGGGGACAATGATGGAAGAAAGCAGCTGATGCATGCTGACAGGTTCCAGATTCAGCTGATATTTTCCGTTTTCGATTTTACTGATATCAAGCGTATCATTGATCAGGTCCAGAAGAAAGTTCCCGGAAATTTTTATTTTCCCGAGATAATCCCGCATCTGCTCAGGGTCCTTCGTGTCCAGCGCGAGACCCGTGTAGCCTATAATACCGTTCAGGGGCGTGCGCATGTCGTGACTGATTGTAGAAAGAAAAGCTGCCTTGGCATTTGCCGCTTCCTTCAGCTGAAGATTCTTCTTATGCATGGATTTTGTGTAAACCACGGTACCGATCACAAGTGCCAAAAGAAAACCGAAAAGGGAAAACAGAAGGCCGGCCATTCTGGGATTTACAAAAACAAAATCCATAAGGGTGCGGGAATCTGACTTCAGGGATGCTTCTGTCAGAATTTCCCCGATTTCATCCGTTCCGATGGAAGCAAGCGCCTTATCCAGAATGGAAATCAGCCTGGGATCCGCATTTTCCGCAACACCGAAAGAAACTCTGTATTCCGCACCGGACAGAACCTTGTAGGAAAGATTTGCGTATTTCGCACGCTTGTTGTAGTATTCCAGCTGATAGGAATCCAGAAAAGTATAGTCACAGTCGCCGGACAGCACTGCATCGAGGCAGTCCTCCATGTTCTTGTAATACCGGAATCTGTAGGGATCTTTCAGGATGGTCCCGATCAGATATTCCCGATAATACTGCTCCGGCACCGCCACGGTATTCCCTTTTTCGGCTTTGTTCCGGTAGACGCCGAATACATTCAGGGAAATAAACGGCGTGGTAAGCTTCATTTTATGATTGAGCGCCCATTTGAAATCATAGGGGAAACCCGCCATTATGTCGCATTCGCCGGATGTTATTTTTTCGGTTGTGTCCTGATATCCGTTTCCGATGGTATATGAGAACTGAAGTCCGGTCCGCTCCGAAATTTTCGAAAGAATCCTGTCCATCGCACCGTCAAAGCTGCCGTTCCTGTCGCTGTAGGAAAACGGATACCAGTCAGGAATGAACGCGACCTTCTGAACAGGATGCTCTGCGACATACTTTTTTTCTTCCTCGGAAATTACCGTCTGCTGCCGCTCCGATTTGGAATGGTACTGCGAATATACCTTTTCATCAAAATTGGGATCGCTTACCGCGAGCTCGTTCATGGATGCGTTCAGTTCCTTCATGAGGTCAGGCTTGTCCTTTGTCACTGCGAAGTAATAATCCTTCGTGGCAAATTTGGCAACCGTTCGCATATTAACATTTTTAAGACTGCTGACAATGCAGGCGTTAATCCGCCCGCTCCGAAGCGCCTCCGAGACCTCATCTTCACTGTGGAAATAAACCAGTTCGGGCATACAGTCGTTATCCTTGCAGTAATCAACAAAAGAGCTGACGTGGGAATCTCTGAAATATAATCCCACAGTCAGCTTCCCGATTTCCGAAAAATCCTCATAGGAAACATCCGAGTTTTCCGGAAGCACATCCAGACAGGTACAGCTGCTGCCGGAAGGGAGTGCGGAAAAAAGAAAGTCTTTACCGTTTGTATCCGTTTTTTCGATTCCATTCATCAGATCCAGCTGACCGCGTTTCAGCATGTCCAGACCGGCATCGGCGGAAACAGGTACAAATTCATACGACCAGCCGGCATACTGCGCAATCGCAAGCATATAGTCATAGCTGTAGCCCCGGTATGAACCGGTGGATTCGGAATACTCCTGAAAATTATCGACCGGATAATAACCTACGCGGATTTTCTGATCAGAGGCAAATGCGGAAAAGGATAAAAGGCAGCAAATTAAAATCAGGAAAAGAAGCAGGAAAAATCTTCTTCCGTCAGCAATATTTTGGCAATTCAGACTTCTCTTTTTTGCATTATGCTTCATTGTTTTCGCCATTCCTGGTTCTGAGCGTATCTTTCTCCTTATGCATGAACAGAGTTGCCTATATACTTGTCCAAATATAACGGCTGCATTGAAATCTATAATTTATTAAAATTATACTCCAACGTTAAACGCATATCCATACCACGTAACTATGGTTTGCGGATTTTTTTTGCACACGCCGTTAATTTAATAACAGATTCAGTTAACGCCACCTTTGATTCTATGTGATTAAATCATTATTTCCTGTTCGATTTTTGTCCGGTCATTCAGCATGCATGAAATCACATCATGGAAAATCCCATAGGACTCATCCTCTAGCATATTACACAGTATCTGTGCATACTTTTCATCAAAATGCACCCCGTACTTTTTATATTTCTCATACGTCCGGACATCCATCCTGTATGGAATTAAATCCGGAATAATTTCACTTTTCAGGCGCATGAAAATTCTGAAACCGCCGGCATCAATATCACTGGCATGGCGGAAAACGATATCTTTTCCTCCGGCGGCTTCCTGTATTTTCTGAAACCATCTCCCCCGTACAGGGCTGTAACATCCGCCATGATAAATAACCAGTTCATCCTTTTTTCTCTCTCCTGCCCCTGAAATATACCACAGATAATTCGTTTTATTCTCAATAAAAGTCACTTTGCCCGTGTCGCCCAGATCTATATTTCTGATATGGTCCGCAGTTTCTGAATTCATATAGGCGCCGTAAATCATTTTAGAGTAATCAATCGACTGTCCATTTTCCATGGTAATCAACAGGTTCCCGCAGAACTCCATGATCTCAGGAGATTTTCTGATTCCGTTCAGAGAAAGAAGTTCTTCATCGTTTAAAGCATCACCCTCATTTTCCTCACGGAAACAATACCGGATTACCGAAAGCAGACGGCTCAGAACATTTTTTTCAAAATACTTACTGTCATGAAAGCACCGGATACTGAACACCCGCATCAGAATTTCTTCCTGACTGTGCCCGTTGAGAAAAAGCAGCGCCCTGATAAGATCCTGATTTTCGTTCTGTGTGCCTTTGAAGAACCTCGGAATTTTATGCCTGCTTTCAGCATATTCCAACATCTCCAGGAAAAAGTCGCGGATCCACTTTTCATTCTTTATCTCCGCGGCAGCTTCCCGCAGTAATATTTTCAATGTATCAAGCTCGTCTGCCAGTCTTTTTCTTCCTGCCAGGCAATATGCCTTATTAAGAGATTCCGGCTCCCTCACAAGATATATACGGTCAGCCAGATTGCCCTCTTCATATTTCATCCACTTCACCACGGCGATATTCTCCGATTCGAGATACCGCAGACAATCTGTGAAATCAATCTTCTCATCGGCTGATTCCAGTCTGTCGGATATATCCTTTTCTTCGGACATAATCAGAGTAATACGTCGATTCACGGAATCATCGTAAAACGATTTGCTGTTTTCATATTTATCAAGAAGTCTTCTCAGAATTTCCTTCCGATAATCCATGTTAAGCCTCACTCAGCAGTTCGTCATCAATTTCCTTAGCATCAAATGCACGGGTGAAAGAAGCATCGCCATTCTTATACACGGCAATATTTCTATCCACAAGCGGTGCAATATCAGGTATCTTTTCAGGCGGTGCCGAAAATATAGCCTGCAGCTCAAATTTTCTGAGCAGCCGTATACTTTCTTTGATACGCTCTCCGTCCATTTTGCTGAAAGCTTCATCCAGGATGATGATTCTGACGGTATTATTTGCATTTGCATTTCTGATCCGGCATACCTGGGAAAATGAAGCAAGCAGTGAAATATAGAATGGAATCTGTGTTTCTCCTCCGGACTTCTTTTTCAATGTTTTGGAAAGCTTCTGTTCTTCTCCGCGATCATTTGTAACAATCAGGTCAAATGTAAGGTACGTTTTATAGTCCGTCCATTTGTGAATAGATTTCTCATATTCATTTCTTTTCTCCGCGGTCAGATTCTGATCATCAACAACCAGCTGCCGGAAAAGATTTTTGATTTCTTCCTGGTATTTCATTTCAAACTGATTCGAGAAAAGATTGTAATCACCTTTTGTATCCATCAGCATCGGATCCATAAACATATCATACATTGGCCTGTATTCCGCCCTCGGACTCACTGTAAAGCGATAACTGTCTGTTCCGAAAACACTCTTCTTCAGAGAATTGTTCAGTTCCCTGATCTGCTGTTCTACGGTCTGAATATTGGACTTGATTTTCGCCAGGAAATCATCCCTGAACTGCCGGTAGGCTCTTCTCTGGGAATCCTCTATTTCCTTTTTGTATTTGGGAAGTTCGATTGCTTCATACTCTTGCAGATCTTTTTCATAAGCATCATTGGTTGCGGCATAAATGTCATACGACATGATGAAATCACGATTATAATCTGAGCGAAGGCTGGTACGATTGCGAATAATCTCATTAATACGATTCTCTGTCTGTGCCCTCGCTGAAATAAATCCTGTAATCAGCAGATCCGCCTTACCATTTTTTTTCTTCAGTTCCAGAAGAAATCTCGGCTCCGCAGTCTGTTCAATCCAGATATCTTCATATTTTCCGCTGATTTCATTCTCTGACTCCCGGATCTTTTCAAGAACATCCGGAAGCTTTTCTTTCAAAATAACTTCTGTCTGCTCTTTCAGACGTTCTGTACTTTTTTCCAGATTCCGTGCTTCCAGATCTTTATCCTCTGACTGCCTTTTCTTTTCATTTATTTGATTTTTTATTTTCTCGCTGTATGTAAAGTCAAGCGAATCGTATTCCTCACATACCTCTTTCAGTTTCCTGCGAATTTCTGCTTCCTGCTTTCCACGTTCAAAACAATTCTCATGAACCCGTGCCTCATACTCATCGAATCTGTCCTTTTTCAGAGCCTCTTCAATGATAAGCCTGATCTTTTTCGTCTTATCAAGACTTTCCGCCACGCTGTTCTTTTCTTCTTCAGCTGAATTCATCAAAAGCTGCAGCGAATTTCTGCCAATATACGGCTGTTCGTAACGGTATTTTTCAATCTGCCGTGCCACATATCCTTTATACAGCATGCATTCCTTCGTGATGGCTGTTTTATAATCACGCAGCTGATCGACGGTATCGCAGCATATAACGTTTCCCAGCAAATAGTCAATATAGATTCTTGCGTCCGGGTCTTCCGTCATTACCTGCCCGGCAAGTGAACTTCTTTTTGCGGAAATGGATTCTCTGTTTTTCAGCTTTTCTAAATCGACCAGGCCGGCTCCGCTTACTTCTTCTGTTCTCTTAATCTGATCATATATGTGAAGTGCCTTCCCGTATTCTGCAGCAGGAACAAGCAGGTAAAATTTCTGTTTATCCAGATAGCCTTCAACGGCATTACGCCATTGGGGATTATTAATTTCTAGAAGTTCTGAAAGGATGGAGACCTTTGATACCGATTTTTCCAGTATGTTTTTCAGAGTCTGCACATTCCGTGGATAGGGCTTGATTCCCTTTTTCAGGTTCCTGATTTTTTCTTCAAGTTCATTTTTCTGCTTTTCAAAATCTTCTTCTTCCTTTTGGAGTTTATATTGTGTACGTTCAATTTCCTGCCTTACCTCCATAAACGCTGCCGACAACTCTTTTATAGAGGCCTTTTCGGAATCTGTCCGGTTCATGAACATCATCGTATGGGCAGATTCTTTCCATCTGTCCAGATCCCCATTTGCAAAAATCCCGGGTTCCCCAACCAGCTGGCAAGTGCTGTCCAGATCTCGGCCATGTTCATGCAGCCTGTCCAGGGCATGCAGTACTTCCTTTTCCAGCCCTTCTGCTTTTTCCGTCAGCGCTTTAATCTGTTCTTCCAGATTCTTTCCTTTTTTTACAATATCCAGTGAATAATATTCCCGTTCCAATTTGCTGCAGGCCTCGCCGATTATCCGAATATCTGATCTGCATTTTTCTGCAGTTTCCGTTTTTTCAGTAATTTCCCTGGTCTTTCTGTCCGCTTCTTCCTGCCAGTTCTTCTGTTCTGATAAGAACCCCTCTTTCCTGCTCCGCAGAATAATATAGTCCTGCTGATTCAGCTTTTCCTTTTCAGCGGCATAATTTCTTCCCGAATCAGAGATTTCCCGAAGTCTTTCTATCTTTCTTTCCAGGTTCTGCATATCCTTTTCCAGGTTCTTATACTGGCGGATATCATTCTGCATATGCTCAATATCAACTTCGCTGCTGATATCGCAGATTGATTCCGTTATGAATTTTTCAATATCAGATATCGGGGAAAATGGTACTGCCTTTTTCAGAAGAGTCAGATATTTCGGTTTTACATTTCCAAAGCGTGCCAGCATTTCCTCACGGTAAGACTTGTTATTATCAAAAAGCTGAAAATCCGATTTTCCTGCCCACCGGCTAAGATAGGCGGACAGCCTGCCGATACTGACAGGAATCCGATCATCTCCGATAAAACAATCCGCCGGCATTGCATGATTCGACACACGAATCCACTTGTAAGTAAAGGACTGATCCGAGCGACAGTCGCAGACAATTCCCAGAAGGAATGGTTTATTTTTCTCGTCATCGGAAAATTCGCACACGACATAGGATGTAAAATTCTCATTTCTCAGATAAGAGAAACCGGTATCCCCATCATCTCCTTTTTCACCGAAGAGATATCCTTTCAGAGAACGTTCCGATTTCTCGTTTGCCGCTTTATTGAAAAAATTGCCGTTTGTATTGCCGAGCAGAACCAGCTGCAGCGCATCAATGACCGTTGATTTTCCGGCTGCCGTTTTGCCTGTCAGGAAATTAATTTTTTCAAAAGATATAATCTCTTTTGAGTAACTGTACCAATTGATCAGTAAAAGTTTACGCAGGGTCCGCATCCGTATCCTCTCCCTCATGATCTTCGTCTTTATCCTTAGCTTCTTTTTCCATTTCTTCCAGAATCGCGCTGATTCTTTCATTCGTAACCATAAAAAGGATCGTCGGAAGTATCAGGATTCTGGTCGTTGGCTCTTCCCATGCTCCGGCCGTCTTGTCAATTACCTGAAACTTTTCCAGCTGACGAAAAGATTCGGCCAACTGTCTGTCCGATGGCTTTTTTGCCATGATTCCGAGCGAAACCATCTTATGAACCACATCTGCCGTCGATGTGAATATTTCACGGGCAAGCGACAATTTTTCCCGCTCTTCTTCATAAATCAGCCGCAGCGTAAATAAAATCACTGTCGTAACTTTGTCAAATCGCTGCCTTGTCGAATCAAAATCACTGGACAGATAAATGACCCCGTAGTTATCATCCCGGTTTAAACGGAATCCCGCAAAAGAGAGATAATCCGAAAACAGTTCAAAATTACGTTCCACAAATAAGTAATCGCGGTTCGTCTTCCGGATGTTCTCTTCAAAGTCATGCGAAAGCTGATTCAAAAAAGTACTGGCGAGCAGAAAATTTATAATTGACTTAAACTGCTCCTGCTCGGAAGACCCCAGCTTTTCAAATTTTTCTTCAAACATTTTCTTTCCCCTTCTTTTCGAACAGCATCAGCGGTATCCTGTATCCTTCATTCTCTATATACTCATTCTTAAATTTCACCCTATAGGGTGCCGTCCTTTCATTCCCGCGGATAGAACCCAAAAGCATCAGGATAAACTCTTCCGAATTATGAAGAGGAAGATCATTGCTTGCAAACTCTGTTTTTCCGCCAAAAGCCCCAAGAATAAAGGCATCTATCTTTTTTGAAGTGTACTGGCTCCTGATTGTTCTGAGAAAACTGTCCACCATCTCACTCTGCCCTTCTGTGTCCACCGGATGCACTGCATTTCCACTAAAGGGTTCTCTTGAAGATTTCCTTTCATATAGCGAGCGTTCATCATAGTAAGAATGCGAAAAAACATACACTGCATCCTTCATCCGTTCAACCGTCGAACGCTTATCCGACTGCTTCAGGATTTCAACCAGCTTTCCCTTAATGCTTCGGTCGGAATTCATCATATACCGTATCCGGTCAATAGATGCATTTGTATAATCATTATGTTTACGGTCAATTGAATCAATCAGTTCCTCAACGGTACCGTAAACATCTGCGATATAGTTTATCTTCCGGATAATATCAACTCTCGCCGTTTCTTCATTTGAATACACTTTGCTGCGTAAACCCTGAATACAGATTTTTTTCTGGATTTCTTCGTTTTCTTCCCACTCCGCCAAAATTGCCAGTATTGGATTTTTAAAACGAGGCACAGAATCAATCGTCTTCAGCGGATAATACACCTGGTCAATAATCTGCCTGCGGTAATTAACAAGCAGCTGTTCCAAAAGCCGGTTCACATCCAGTGTACCTTCTGCTTTCTTCTGGTAACGTTTAATGTTATTAAAAAGGGATTTCAGTTCATCGACAAGATTCTCTGAGTTTCTGAACGCAGCCGTCAAGGCATTGAAATAAAAACCTTCATTATCTTCAACATTTTTCAGAGCCGCATAGGTTGCATAAACATAACTGTTATATTCTTTCGTTTCCTCCTCCGTCAGTTCATAAAGAAGGCGAATAATCTTTACCGCATAATCAGGAACCGTTACATTGATGTCAAATGAATCCCTGTCCTGTTCTTCCTCTATCCAGCCGTCCCTCAGCAGTCTCCTCAGAATGAAATATGATTTTCCTCTCAGAGACGTCAAGTCAATCTCATTGGCAATACCGTCTCCACTGCCCTCATCAAGCCTGTCTTCCTCAAAATCAGCTGCAGAAAGACGATTTTCCAGTTCGTCTGCCAGTGATGAAGCCAATTCCTCTTTACGGATAACCAATTCCAGGCGGAATTTTTTCCACACAATAAAAAGTGCCGCCGTATAAATATCCTTATATGGTGACGTCAGGACACTGAACAGGCGCTGCGGAATGAGTTCAAAAAGTTCCATGGTCGATCATGCCTCTTTATCTGTCATTTTCTAAAAATTCAACTGACTTTTCCAATATCTCTTCTATTCCGACTCCAGGCCGGTTTTTGCTTGAAGAGTGCAAAAGCCTGGTTTATTTTTGGGCATTAAATCTTGTCAGAACCATTGTCACTCCTCTTTTAAACTAATTGTATGTAATTTTCTATTTTTTACCTTTACTTAGTTTAAGCTATATCCCGCAACGATCTTTGTCAATATTAATATCCTTTATTTGTCACTATTTCCGTAAACAGAACAATAAAAGACAAGAATAATCCCCGTCGGAACAGTGCGGTTCCGACGGGGATTAGGTAGAGCGCATCAGCTGATCATGCAGTTTTTACTCAAAGTGAAGCCGTATTGCACCCTGTTTACGGGATTTCGTCGATCAATTGGTCGATAAGAAATCAGTACATCATCAGACTCTTATACCACCCGTCATCCGGTCCGAACATCCCGCTCTGCTTCGCCGTCCTGTCGTTTACAAACAAGCCGGCTAACATTGTCGGGCTGTCGGGAAAAACAATTGACGTTGCATCAAATAGATAATTTTCTCCGTCAATCGTGACCTCATCGAGCTCGTGGTTTTGACCCTTTAGCAGAACTGGCAGGCTCTTAAGTCCAACCGCGTAACATATAGAACTGTATGTCTGTGCATATCCTGAACATACGCTCTTCTTATTAACAAGATTATCGTATTCACGGTATCCCTCAAAACTCGTATCGGACAAATCATACTTTGCTTTCTTAACGAGTAATGCTGCTTTAGACGCTCTATCAAATTCGCTCATGTTGCGGAAGTCGAAGCTGTTAAGTCAGTCCCTGATCTTTTCGTATATCGCATAAATTTCCTGTCTATGTTGTCTTTACATGAGAAGCCATGACGGCGGACAAGTACATCGAGGAGCCGGTGCACGAGCCCGGACACACCTGCCGTATGGAGTTCGCGACATCCGACCATGTGATGCAGATCATTCCCTTCAGCCCGGAAACATCGCTTCTTTCCGCGCGGGATCTGGAGAAAGAGTTCACCGGGTGGAGGGACTGATCCGGGATGCGCATATCAGGTTGGACAGCTGCGCGGAGGAAAGACTCAGCGCACCGGTGGATATTCATGTTGAAAAACACTCGCAGAATGTTAAAATAATGATTACAGTGTCAAAAGTCATGCTTGCATGACAATGCAGCAACGATTTTGTAACACGCCCTTTCATGGGAACGCAAGATTTCCAGTGGACATCTGCTCTGCGCCGACCAAAACGAAACGTAGAATAATGAGGCAGGGACCCGGCGGAGTCCGAATGAAAGGCAGGATTGTGAAAGTGCATAGCACGAACAATCCGTAATCATATTTTGGCACCTGCATCAAAATGATGGTACGGGATGGAGATAAGGGGGATGCCTACGATGAAAAGCACAAATGCAGGGACTGTAAAAAAAGTCAGGATCACAGCGGTCACAGTGGCAGCTGTCCTGATTTTCGGTGTATTTCTCACGCTGCTTCAGCTGAAAATGGCAAGGGATCTGCAGGAGGTCAATACCAGGGAACGGATTGAGCAGACAGAGGAGCAGCTGAAAAATGCGCGTGAAACTGCGTCTCAGAACCGGGAAACCTATGACAAGGTTTATAAGGCCAAGGCAAAGACCGCTGCCTACAGAGTGATCCACGATGTAGATTACAGACAGACAGCGGAGTGGTTCAAGGCGCTTGCAGACAGCATGAATGTGACAAACATCCTGCTTCTTGACGCGCAGGGCAATGTTCTTGTTTCGGCTGCGGAAAGTGATGTGGATTTTACCTCGGAGACATTTGCACCGGTTCTGAATGCCTGTCTGGATGATTCTGATTATCAGGCTTTTACGGTAAAACAGACAGGCGCTTCCATGCGCTATTATGCAGCTTCCGTAGAAGGTACAAGGGAAGTGGTCGTAGAGAATAATTCCAGGGAGCTGGATGATCTTCAGGAAAAAACAACCTCCTATGAAAGTGTCCTCAGTAAGATTTCCGTCGGTCTCACCGGATATACCATTGCGGTTTCGGATACGGACGGCACGTTTTTATATCATCCGGAAGCGGAACTCATCGGGACGGATGCGGCAGCACAGGGACTTGAAAGAACGACTCTGCAGGATGGAAAGATCGGATGGATCAGCATCGGAGGAAAACGGTTCTTCGCCGGAATCAATGATATCCCGGAGCAGGATATTACGATCCTCTGCGTAGTTCCGGAGAGCGAATTTCTCCGCTCCAACCGTCTGATGATTGGCGCTATGGCTGCGGCATTCCTGCTGATCTTTATTGCCGTGACGGTCTACGTTTATTACTGTATCCGCGAAACCATGGCGTCCGCCGCAAAAAAACATGACACACGGCGCCTGATCGAACATTCCATGCTGCGGAGGAAGATCTTTACTTCGGCTGTCATTGGAACAGTCTTCTTTTTTGCCGCTGCCTTTTACTGTCAGACACTGCTTGCCATTTCACTCCGTTTCAGCAGCAGCAGAACGACGGCTGCAGAGGTTGTCCGGAGTGCAAAGGACAATCAGGCAGAGGTCACGGAGCTTACAAATGAATATAACAGAAGGTATTTAAACAAGGCTCAGGCTGCGGCTGATATCCTAACGAGAAATCCGGCGCTGAAAACCCGGAAGGATCTTGCGGAGCTTTCAAAGGCAATCGATGTTGAGTACATCATTCTCTTTGACGGACAGGGACAGGAGACCGTATCGGATTCAAGCTATGTCAATTTCAAAATTTCCGATGATCCGGATTCCCAGTCCTATGAATTCAACAAGCTGCTTCTTGGCGTGCCGTATGTGATCCAGAAGGCTCAGCCGGATGACACCTCGGGAAAGTTCCAGCAGTTCATCGGCGTGCTGATGAAAAACAGCGCCGGTGAAACCGACGGCTTCCTTCAGATTGCGGTAGTTCCGACGGATCTTGAGAAGGCACTCAGCGCAACGGAGCTTTCCAATGTTCTCGGAAAGGTCAGAATCGGTTCCGGCGGTTTTATCTTTTCTGTTGATAAGGAAAGTAAAAATATCTCCTATTACCCGGGAAACAGGAAGGACGGAAAGTCGGCATCGGATATCGGAATCACCGATCAGGAAATGAAGAATGGCTATAATGATTTCCTGACAATTGACGGAAAGAATTATCTTGCCTACTGTGCGGAAGGAGTCAGCAATTATATCTACGTTGCCGTACCGGAAGACCGGCTGATGGCCAACCGCATGCCGGTGACATGCATATCCTCGGCTCTCTGCCTCCTGCTGATCGCCATGATGGAGCTGCTGCTTCTCTATGTTCCGGAGCTTCAGTACCGGAAAGCTGTAAAGGCAGATGATTTCAGTGCGCTCGATGTAACCGTCACATCGGCAGACGGAACGGAAAAAAAGACAAAGGCCGCTGCAGAACGCTGGTCCGGGAAATATGTTCCGTGGGCAGAACAGAATGCAGGAGAAAAAATGCGGACTGTGGTCGGAATAGTTCTGGGGATATTCGCAGCAGTCATTGTCGTTTTATATCTCATGAAGGACCGGTTTTTAAGCCGGGATTCCATTATGAATTACATCGCCTCCGGCAGATGGCAGAAAGGCTGGAATATCTTTGCCGTCACGGCATGCTTTATGCTGATCTGTGTCTGCATTGTCGCGCTTAAAATCTATGAGCATCTGATCAAGCTGCTTTCAAAGATCGTTTCACCGCGCGGTGAAACGATCTGCAGACTGGTCAGGAGCTTCGGCAAATACCTGATGGTGGTTTTCCTCCTGTATTACTGTCTGAGTTATCTCGGAACGGATGCCACAACACTCTGGACCTCCGCCGGAATCCTGTCGGTGGTCATCGGCCTCGGTGCCCGGAGCATTATTTCCGATATTCTGAGCGGACTGTTCATTATCTTTGAGGGAGATTTCCAGGTCGGCGATATTGTACAGGTCGGCGACTGGAGGGGCATCGTTGAGGAAATCGGCGTCCGTACGACAAAGATCATTGACGGCGGTCATAATGTAAAGATCATCTGCAACAGTGAGCTTGTGAGCGGCGTGGTCAACATGACACGGCAGAGCTCCGTATGTACCTGCGATATCGGTATCGATTACGGCGAATCCCTTGAACGTGTGGAGACCATCCTGCAGAAGGAGCTTCCGCTGATCAAGAAGCATCTGCCGGCGATCGTTGACGGGCCGTATTACAAAGGCGTTCTTTCCCTCGGCGACAGTGCGGTGAATATCCGTATTATTGCACAGTGCAATGAGGGCGACAGGATCCAGCTCGGCAGAGATCTGAACCGTGAGATGAAGATCCTGTTTGACAAATACGATGTTAATATTCCGTTCCCGCAGGTGGTTGTCAATCAGCCGAAAGAATACCAGAAGGCGACGGCGAATGAAAAACGGGCTGCGGAAGCATTCAACGTAAAGCAGAAAGAACTGTCTAAAAATATCTCGACAGATGCGATTAAGAGTTCAAACGGAGACAGTGACGGCGACAACAGTAAGGACAGCGGCGATGCAGGAGACGGCAGGTAAACCGGGACTCCGGGCGGCTGTCATTTATGGGTAGGCGGATAATTTGCCATTTACCCTGATTCAAAATTCCGATTCCGTTATCTCTGCATGTCTCGGCTGCTGTCCCGAACTTGTTCAGATTTTCATCTCCCGTCACCATGGCTTCACCGGAATGCTGGTTGGAACCATAGGCTGCAATAATATCCGCCTTGTTTAAAAGGGTCTGGCAGTCCTTTACGGAAAGCTTGGAAGTTTGAAACTTCAGAAAATATAAGCTTTAACGGATGTAAGTAATTTTATCCTCGTTCCATTTATTCTTTGGTTTCGGATTTTCCGCAGGATATCCGATATTAATCAGATTAAGCGGTATCAGATTATCCGGAAGCTCAAGGACTTTACTTGTCCGGTCCATATACTGCTTCAGCGGGTAAAGTGCGGTCCAGATACCGCCCAGTCCCATAGAATTAGCTGCCAGCAGGATATTATCTGATGCCATGGAACAGTCTGCAATCCACCACTCAGGTCCCATCTCAACAAAATGATTTCTGTCGCCGCAGACTGCAATGGATAATGGTGCGTTATACTGAGAAATCTGTTCCAGCTTCTTTCCGTCAGTGATTACCAGAAAATGCCAGGGCTGGCTGTTTACCGCTGAAGGTGCAGTCATTGCAGCCCTTAGCATTTCCTCAACCTTCTCATCTTCTACGGGTTCACTTGTAAACTTCCTTATAGAAGTCTTGGTCATCATATTTTCAATTACCTGGTTTTCCATTCCGTGGTTCCTCCTTATAATTTATGATTTCATTATACATACACAAAGCATGTTTTTATTTAATGTCAGCTCAGCAGGTCGGTTTTAAGCAATAACCGCCTCTTTGCCGAAGTTGTTTTCAAAATCCACGCTGATAATTTCGCGGATTTTGATCCTGTACCTTGAAAATATCCATTCCA
>Ga0070399_1001789_pt1 | contig 21606 bp, 18 predicted proteins | sample BioMet4_FD_61217 | JGI IMG/M metagenome (GOLD analysis project Ga0070399, IMG submission 61217) | Microbial communities from bioreactor (seeded with sewage sludge) at LBNL, California, USA - Biofuel metagenome 4 (version 1) | ecosystem: Engineered > Bioreactor > Anaerobic > Unclassified ... | reverse complement strand
AGCACATGCCCGATAGGCCCTCTGCTTATATGAGCTTGCCTACAGAAGTCAAGTCGTTGCTCTCTTCTATTCCCACTGTTTGGGACGACACCCGTCTGATCAGCGGTTACCCAGGACAATCAATCGTCATCGCTAGACGAAAAGGAAAAACTTGGTATGTCGCTGGTCTCAATGGAAAAAGCGAGCCAACTACAATTGATGTCGACCTTTCCCGATTAGGAAAAACTATACGTATCATCTCGGATGGTGCTGATGGTCAATCCTTCCAAATCATCAACACAAAGACTCTTGGCAAAACTACAATCATAAAATGCAGAAAACAAGGTGGCTTTGTTGCCATTGTTCAATAATATTATCAAGACTAGACTAATGAAAAAATCATCTTACTTATCTATTCCAGCAGTCTTCTTTATGTTGCTGTTGACGCTCAGCCTGAACGCCCAGGACAAGAAATTATGGTATAGCCAACCAGCGAAAATATGGTTGGAAGCTTTGCCTATCGGTAATTCTCACATGGGAGCCATGGTGTATGGCGGAACAGACAAAGAAGAAATACAACTCAATGAAGAAACTTTTTGGTCCGGATCACCTTACAATAATAACAGCACGGAATCTAAACCTCATCTGGACGAAGTGCGCCAGCTCATCTTCGATGGTAAGGAAAAAGAAGCAGAAGACTTGATCAACAAGTATTTTGTTAAGGGTCCACACGGCATGAGGTTCCTGTCTGCAGGAAGTGCCATCTTTAACTTCGGACATCAGTCAATCACCGATTATTATCGGGATTTGAATCTTGAGAACGCTACGGCAACTGTTAGCTATAAAGCTAATAATGTAAAGTACCAGCGAACAGTCTTTGCTTCTCTTACCGACAATGTGATTGTTATGAAAGTCAAGGCCGACAAAAAGCGCGCACTTAACTTTTCCTTTACCCACGCCAATGCATTGCCGACAAATGGAACAAATGACCGTCTGTACTTCGAAGTTGACGGTAAGGACCAAGAAGGTATCAAAGCCGGACTAAAAGCCGAAGGTTGCATCATGGTCAAAACTGATGGCACGACTACCAACGACGGTTCCACAGTCAATGTAAACCATGCAACAAAGGCTACGGTTTATATCACCATCGCGACAAATTTCGTCAATTATAGTAATATCACTGCTGATGCCAAAGCTAAAGTGGATGCCGTCATGCGTTCTATAGAACATAAGTCTTATCAACAGTTGCTAAAGAACCACATTAACAAGTACCGTGAGCAATATGGTAGGGTAACGCTTTCCTTAGATAAGGCATCCACTTCCACGCTTGAAACAGACAAACGACTTGCCGCTTTCAATAACAGTAACGACATGGACATGGTGGCATTGATGTTTCAATATGGCCGTTATCTTCTCATCTCTTCCTCACAGCCAGGAGGCCAGGCCGCCAACCTTCAAGGTGTATGGAATGACAAGCAGAATGCACCATGGGATAGCAAGTACACCATCAACATCAATACAGAAATGAATTATTGGATTGGTGATGTGGGAAACCTTTTTGAGGCGGAAGAACCCCTCTACTCGTTGATTGGAGATTTAAGTCAAACCGGAAGTAAGACAGCCCAAGAGATGTACGGCTGCAAGGGCTGGATGGCTCATCACAACACAGATATATGGCGCATTGCTGGCCCAGTGGATGGTGCCTATTGGGGAATGTACCCCAATGGAGGTGCTTGGTTGTCCACTCATCTATGGCAACACTATTTGTTCTCTGGTGACAAGCAGTTCCTTAAGCAGTGGTATCCTGCCATGAAGGGCGCTGCGGATTTCTTGATCGACTATATGCAGCTTGACCCTCGCACCGGTTGGTTAGAAACCGTGCCTAGCGTGTCGCCAGAGCATGGACCTAATGGCAAGTCACCAATCTGTGCCGGATGCACCATGGACAACCAAATTGCGTTCGATGTTCTAAGTAATGTGTTGAAGGCTTCACAAACGCTCAACACATCGCACGAGTATCAAGATACCCTACAAAAAGCACTCGCACAACTCCCGCCGATGCAAATCGGCAAATATGGACAGCTGCAAGAATGGCTCATCGATGCCGACGACCCTAAAGACGAGCATCGCCACATCTCACATCTGTATGGTCTCTATCCAAGTAATCAGATTTCTCCATATAGCCATCCCGAACTCTTTGCAGCAGCTCATAACACCTTAGTTCAACGCGGTGATTTGGCCACAGGATGGAGTCTAGGATGGAAAATCAACTTCTGGGCTCGTATGCTCGATGGGAATCATGCCTTCACGATACTCTCTAACATGCTCAAACTATTACCTTCAGAGAGTGCAGCACAGCAATATCCTGATGGTCGCACATTCCCCAATCTCTTTGACGCTCACCCACCCTTCCAAATCGATGGAAACTTCGGATGTGCAGCCGGTGTGGCAGAAATGTTGCTACAAAGCCATGATGGTGCCATTCACCTGCTACCAGCAGTACCCGACAAATGGAAAAACGGTAACGTGACCGGTCTGCGAGCACGTGGTGGATTTGTCGTGGACGAGAAATGGTCCAATGGACGTCTTGACAAGGCTACGATACACTCTGCCGTTGGAGGCAAACTAAGAATTCGTTCCTACGTCCCATTGAAGGGAAAAAGGCTTAAAGTAGCATCAGGCATATGTAACAATGAGTTGCTCACACCTGCCCAAGTTAAAGATCCCATCATTCATGCCTCTGATTTAGGCACTCCAAAAAATCTGATCAAGAAAGTCTATGAATACGATATTGAAACAAGACCTGGCTCTGTTGTTCGCATTACTGCTGGCAACTGACGTCTTAGCCTATGACATCCAACTGAAAAGCGGCACTCTGACACTGACTCCTATGGCAGATAATGCCATTAGGGTACAGTATCACAATGCACAAACCCATGAGTTGCCCGAATGGGTATATCGGCCATCATCTGATAAGGTAAAATGCAAAATTAAGCGAAGTTCACGATTCGTCATGCTTTCGCTCAAACGTTTAATGCTAACGGTAAGTTTGCCTGATGGACTTATCCGCGCCGTAGATGCAGCCGGAAAAGAAATCTTTAACGAATCAGCCTATCAGCTTACCCCATCATCAACACAAGCAGATTTGGGACAAGCTGCAACACTTAGTTTTAAAACACCTGCGAACGAAGCGCTATTCGGATTAGGGCAGTTTCAAGATGGATACCTGAATATTCGCGGCTTATCACGTCGACTCACACAGGTCAATACGCAGATCTCTATTCCAATGATTATCTCCAACAGAGGCTATGGGCTGCTTTGGAATAACTATGGACTCACCGAATATAATCCAGGAGATCATCACATTGCATTGCAAAAGACTGATGCAGAGGGTCATACGCTTGTTGTTGATCAAACTTCGACTCATGGAAATCAGCGTGAACAAAGGCAAAGTAATACTTTTGAGGCGCAATTAAGCATAGCCGAAGAAGGTGACTACGCTATATTACTAGATGTTGGTCAGCCCATGGCACGTCGTCATCAACTTCTCATCGACAATGACACGGTGCTAAACATGATGAATATTTGGCTTCCTCCAACTGCGTCGACCATCGTTCATTTGAAACCGGGACAACATCAAGTTGTCAGCAATGCCGAGTACAGCGACAAACCAAGTATTTATTACCGCAAAGTCAATGATACAACCACATTTTATTCTCCTGTCGCTGAATGTGTCGACTTCACACTTTTCACTGGTTCGGCAGATGAAGTGATTGCCTCTTATCGCGACCTAACTGGCAAGGCGCCGATGATGCCCTTGTGGGCACTTGGCTATATCCATTGCAGAGAGCGTTTCCATTCTTCAGATGAGATAATCCAAACAGCTCGTCAGTTCAGACAACTAAAGTATCCTATTGACATGATTGTGCAGGACTGGCAATACTGGGGGCCAAATGGATGGAATGCAATGACCTTCGATAAAGCCAATTATCCTAACCCTGCCCAATTAGTAGACAGTCTGCATGCCATGGACATGCGGCTCATGCTCTCTGTGTGGGCTAAGATAGACAAGAATAGCGTCGTTGGCAAGGAGATGGAACAACAGGGGTATTATATCCCCGGAACTGACTGGATAGACTTTTTCAACCCCACAGCCCGTAACGCTTATTGGAATAATTTCAGCCGCAGGTTACTAAAACCGTTCAAGATTGATGCTTGGTGGCAAGACGCGACAGAACCCGAAAATGATGACTTGAAGGGCAGAATCATTGGTGATGGCAAATGGAAGGGAGAACAATTCCGAAACATGTACACTTTGTTGGTGAGTAAAACCGTGTACGAAGGTAGCCGAAAGGACATGCCCAACAAGCGAACCATGATTCTCACCAGATGTGGATTCCCTGGCATCCAACGTTATGGCTCTGCTGTTTGGTCTGGTGATGTCGGTTTCAACTACGAGACCTTGCGACGTCAAATCACCGCCGGACTAAGTCTTTCCGTCACTGGTCTACCTTGGTGGACCTATGATGCAGGTGGCTTTTTCCGCCCTGGACAAAGCCAATATACCAACAAAGATTACCAAGAGACCATGCTCCGTTGGCTTCAAACTGCCACCTTCCTCCCATTGACTCGTGTTCACGGATATATGACAAACACCGAATTTTGGAATTACGGGACTGAGGTCGAACGCGTTGCGCACCAAAGTCTCGATTTGAGATACCGACTAATGCCCTATATCTATTCGCTTACGGCTGATGTAAGTCATATCGGAGGAACCATTCTCCGACCGCTTGTCATGGACTTTGCATCGGACACGAAAGCCCTTGCACAGAAATACGAATATATGTTTGGAAAATCATTGTTGGTATGTCCAATTGTTGAGGGTAACTTATCTTCTACCGATGTATATCTACCGGCACATCAAGGTGGATGGTATAGTCTTATGAACTATGACCATTACCAAGGTTCACAGACTGTGACCGTTCCCGTCACAATTGACGCTATCCCTGTGTTTGTGCCAGCAGGAGCCATCCTACCTTTGGCAAAGGCAGGTACACAGACTACCCAGGAAGCCATGAACTCGCCGTTAGAGATTCAGGTATATCCTGGAAAAGATGGTGATTTTAGCCTTTATTTCGATGATGGCGAGACCTATCAATGTGAAAAGGGAGAGCACGAAAGCATTCGATTGCACTGGGGTGATCACAAGGGCGTTTTGTCCGTAAGTCGTCGTGAAGGCACCTACTCTTCGATGCCAACCATTCGCAAGATGACCTTCGTCTTTATGGGACAATCTGGTTACACTCAAACCATCGACTATCAGGGACGCACGATGAAAATAAAGCTAAGATAAAAACATCGTTTGTTGAAACCAGGGCAATTATATAACATAATTAAAGCATTAGCTTAGAAAGCTCAAAACTACAGATAACACTAGTACAATCCCAATTAGTGCTTTCCTAAAAAGTTGTCAGCTAGTTCTAGGACATTTCACATCAGCCCCCACATTATTATCCTATGGGGTTGTGATTCAAATTGAAACACGGAGTAATTCAAATTGAAACACAATGTGAATCAATTTGAATCATGGCGTGAATCAATTTGATTCACAATGTCAATGATGCCAGTTCGAAATCCAAATACGATATAAGTCAAGAAAAATCATTATCAATTAGGAAAACGATATAAAAATTCTTTGAATGCTGATAGATTTTCACTAACTTTGCCACAACGTGAACTCGCCATGGGGTTGATGCCCCGACAACTGCCCGTCACGTCCTTGACCCTCACTGACAATACATGGACAAGATAAAGAAAATAGTTCTCACCGGCGGTCCCTGCGCCGGAAAGACGACCGCTTTGGTAAAAATCATCGAGCATTTTTCTAGTCTCGGATACAAGGTTTTTACCATTCCGGAGGTACCTACCCTATTCCAGCAAGCCGGCATGGATTATCTGACTCAAAATCGTCAGTTCTTCTACGAAGGCGAGAAGGCCACTTTGGAGATACAGCTTCAGCTTGAAGACAAATTCACACACATAGCAGAGCAAGTGGAAGAGCCAACAGTAATCATCTGTGATCGTGGTGCCCTTGACATATCGGCTTATCTCAAGCCAAAGATGTGGGACGAGATTACGGGCTTGGCCGGTACCACCACTCAGGCGCTGCTTGATCGTTATGATGCCGTACTTCACCTCGTCTCAGCGGCTGACGGCGCAGAACAGTTTTACACCACCGCAACCAACAAAGAGCGCACCGAGGGTTTGGAGTTAGCTAGAGAACTAGATAAAAAAGTGATACACGCATGGAGCCAACATCCTCATCTCCGTGTCATCAACAACCACGACAATTTCGACACCAAACTCAATCGAGTCCTGAAGGAGATCTCGTTCGTACTTGGGCTGGCTCAACCTATCACCGAAGAACGCAAATATATCGTGAAAATCAATGGTGACCTACCCACTACCATTGACAGTGACATTCGTCAGATCTACCTCGTTGCTGACCCAGACAGTGAGGTTCGCCTACGCAGACGGTCATGGTCGGATGGCAAGCTCGTCAATGTGCACACCATGAAGAAGGTAATCAACGGAAAAGAAGAGATAGAGACCGAGAGACAAGTGAGCAATGCACTCTATGAGTCGCTCCTCTCACAGGCCGACCCCTATAGACACGTCATTCACAAGAAACGCCGCAGCTTCATCTGGAAGGGCCAATATTTTGAGCTAGACAAATATCTGGAGCAGCTAGAGGGCCTCGTCATACTTGAGACCAAGGGGGTCACCTCCTCCGAGGATGTCAACTTCCCACCATTTTTGCGAGTGGTAAAGGATGTCACTGGTGATCGCAACTATTATAATTATAACTTAGCGCTTAGGAAACCATAGATATGCACATCGTTATCGCAGGAAATATTGGAAGCGGAAAAACTACGCTTACACAGATGCTTGTGCGTCACTATGGCTGGGAAGCACGCATGGAAAGCGTGCAATACAACCCCTATTTGGAAGATTACTACAACGACATGAAGCGATGGTCGCTCAATCTGGAGGTATATTTTCTCAAGGAAAGATTTCGCGACCTGATTGAAATAGACCGTTCTGACAAGACAATCGTGCAGGATCGCTCCATCTTCGAGGGCGTCTACATCTTCACAGCCAACAATCACGACATGGGAAACATGAGTGATCGCGACTTCAAAACCTATATGGGACTCTTTGAGTCGATGATGATGATAGCGCGGAAACCAGACCTTATGGTCTACCTCCGCTCCTCCGTGCCCCACCTTGTCGACCATATCCACCGGCGTGGACGAGAGTATGAACAAAACATGCAGCTTGATTACCTCAAGAATCTTAACGACCGCTACGAGGATTTCGTCTACAACAAGTATAAAGGACGCATGCTCACGATTGACGTGGACAATCTCGACTTTCTACATTCACGTGAGGATTTCGCCTTCGTCATCCGCCAAATTGACGAACAACTTTCCGAGATGAGCAACAAGGAACGCACACTCTTCAGTGCCGTTCCATAATCCATTGCTTCTCACAATTATTTCGTCACACTATCTTTTCAAGTCACTAATTCACCAAAAAATATCATGCACATCGCAATAGCAGGAAATATCGGCAGTGGCAAGACCACACTCACAAAAATGCTTGCCGATCGTTACGGTTGGATACCACGCTTCGAACCCGTGGACAACAACCCTTATCTGGATGACTTCTACAAAGATATGAACAGGTGGTCGTTCAACCTCCAAATTTATTTCCTCAACAAAAGGTTTAAGGAAGTAGTGGAAATTGCCAACAGCAAGGAGTCCATCATCCAGGACAGAACAATCTTTGAGGATGCTCGTATCTTTGCTCCCAATCTCCATGACCAAGGCTACATGAGCGACAGAGACTTCGAAAACTACAGCAATCTCTTCGACCTGATGATGTCACTAGTCAAGCTTCCTCAGCTCATGATCTACATCCGGTCGTCCATCCCCACACTTGTGAATCATATCGAGAAACGTGGACGCTCCTTTGAGAAGAGCATCAGAATTGATTACCTAACAGGTCTTCAGAAGCGTTACGAGGATTGGATAGCCGCCTATAAGGGTCCGATGATTATCATTGATGGTGACAAACTCTCCTTTGAGGACAACCCCGAGGACTTCCGTAAGGTCACTGACTTGATAGACGCTAACCTCTTCGGTATCTTCCCATTGAGCGATTCACCACGCCCATAAAGCTTCGCCACAAACCTTATTATCCCAACAAATAGTTAAGTTGGTTTTCGTAACATTGCAGTTCCAAACACTTCAAAACGTAACACCATGACAGAATCTAACGAAATCAAAACTTCTAGCATCAACTCATTAGCCATATCCAGCGATGGTGGACAGCAAGTGCTCCTCGTCGGACTAAAGCCCGCCTATCGGAATAAGCCACAATACCAAAAGGCTTTGCAACGGGAGTTAAAGGCAAACCATGAGTTGGACCACCAAAATATCTTGAGATATGTTGGGGAGAAGGACTCTGACGTCTACGGATCCTGCATCGTTATGGAGTGGGAAACGGCTCGCACTCTGACCGATTACCTGCAAGAAAGACATAGTGAGGAGGAAAAGAAAGACATCATAAGGCAAGTGGCCGATGGTGTCAGTTATCTTCACAGGAAAGGACTGATACATAGCGCACTTAACGCATCGTCTATTTTTATTACTACCAAGGGCAATCATGTAAAAATACTCAACTTTCGTCAGCGTTTCGCCGACCGTCTCTTTGAACCGCAGAGTTCACTGAAGTTCCGTGCGCCGGAAGCTAAAGATGGTACGCTCGCACTTGATGCCCGCACCGATATCTATTCCTTGGGAATCCTTCTGAGAGAGATGGACCTTGGCATGGAATATCAACCCGTCATAGAAAAATGTACCAGTATAGGTCGCAATGACCGCTATCCCGATGTCGATGCATTCCTTGAAGCTTTCGAGCATCGGCGTATGTCTCACAGACCTTCAAGCAGTGACGGTCCTGCAACAGGCGGGAATAAAAAAGTAGCCATACTCATCTCCACCATTGCTGCACTCCTTGTTATTGCCGTCTTGGTATTCTTCAACCGCAATAGCGACAATGACGAATCCAAACAGCCATTGACAGAGATGACCGACACGGTACAGAATTCCATTCCTGATGATGCAACACCCATACCATCCGCTGCACCTCAGGAAAATCAGGAGTCGATAGAGCCTAATAACAATGAGACAACCAATACGAGCGAACTGGCTTTTCTCGATAAATTGGTGCCTCAGATGCACATCGACATTGACAAGATTTATGCAAGCGGGAGTGAAAATGCTGTGATCGACAAACGTGTTAAGACTTACTACAAAGGTTTAAGAGAAACGCTGAAAGGACTAAATGACAACCAGTTTTCAGCCTTTGACAAGGCCTTTGCCGACTATATTCAGCAGAAAAATTCGACTCGATGATGCGCATCAGAGTAAGCTTTACACTTCTCTTTTTCTTTATTATCCTCACCTCCCCCCTCTCAGCACAGACCGAAAAGATGGGAGGGCATAGGTTGCCCAATATCGCTGTGGGCATCAACCATCATCACGATTCCACACTTATAGGCTACTTCAATGTCGGCTTTCGTCCCGAGGTTGATAGTTTGCGTGGTGTGCAACTTGGCGTCTTCTATGGTGGCATACGCCAAGATGCGCGCGGGGCAATGATCTCAGGCGTGGCCAATGCAGCACATGCCATGCAAGGTGTGCAGGTAAGTGGCTTGAGCAACATTGTCTTTACGCCCATGCGTGCCATCCAACTCAGTGCGATCTCAAACATTGCCATGGGCGTGAAGCACGGAATTCAACTCTCAGGACTTGCCAATATTAGTTCTGGACTGATGCATGGTCTACAACTTAGTACTTACAACTACACCGACACACTTAATGGCTCACAAATAGGTCTCTTCAATGTTGCCCTCAGACACCCCAAAGGATGGCAAGTGGGCATTATTAATTACACACAAGATACCATTGCACACAAACTTGGTTTGGTCAACATCAATCCCAAAACACGTATTGATTTACTGACCTATCTTGGCACCATGACAAAGCTAAATGCCGCACTTCGTTTCCGAAACCGAAGTACTTTCAGCATGCTTGGAGTGGGTACTCATTATTTGGGGTTCGACGAAGACTTCTCTGGCGCTATTTTTTATCGCATTGGCCAATACTTCAATCTTTCCCCAAGATCTTCTATCAGCGGTGATTTAGGGTTCTATCATGTGGAAACTTTCAAAAAGAAAACGGCCGATAGTCCCAGTCGACTCTACTCCTTACAGGCACACATCAATTACGATTACCAAATCAATCCCACGGTGGGGGCCTTCATTTCTGCTGGCTACGGTACCACAAGGTATTACGGCTCTAACCAAAATTACCGTTCACGGCCAATATTGGAAGCTGGCTTGAGCTTCCGCTACCGTAACAACACCCGTCAGGAATCACGCTGGATCTCTGAGCGACAGCGAGACAAGGAGTTTGAATTGAGTAGACTACAGCATACACCAGACGACATACTCTATCGGTTTACAGATCCTGACTATACCTTTCCACAATGGGGCCGGGCCGCTATCATGGCATCTGCAATAAATGTTGGCGTACATTGCTTTGACAGATTCGTGCTCAACGAGGACTTTGCCAAGGTCGACTTTAAGTCTATTGGTGAAAACTTCCACCATGCATTCGTATGGGACAACGACCAATTTTCCACCAATCTGTTTGCCCATCCCTATCATGGCAACCTTTACTTCAACTCAGCACGTAGCAACGGTCTTAATTTTTGGCAATCCACACCCTATGCCCTCGGTGGCAGTTTAATGTGGGAATTCCTCGGAGAAGTTGACCCCCCTGCCATCAACGACCTCATTGCCACAACCTTTGGTGGCATCAGCCTTGGTGAGATTACTCACCGCATTTCCGCTCTAATCCTTAACGACCATACTCAAGGATCCAGTCGCTTCTTTCGTGAAGTTGCTGCGACGCTCATCAATCCTATGCAAGGACTTAATCGAATCCTTAACGGTGATGCCTGGAAGGTACGTCGAAACAAATATCTCTATCATGATTTTGCTCGTATTCCTGTTGAGTTTTCCATGTCATTGGGAACGCGATATCTTGCCGATAATGGTGCATTATTCAGAGGAGAACGACAGACTTTCCTAAACTTTCAGCTCACATATGGTGACGCCTTCAGCGAAGACAATGACCAACCTTACGACTATTTCACATCCGACGTAACGATGGGCATTGCCGGCAACCAGCCTCTGTTCAACAAGATCAACCTTATGGGCAAGCTCTGGAGTCAGATAGTCTATAGCGGACGTGAGGGGAAGACCATTGTCGGCCTTTTCCAACACTTCAATTATTATGACTCAAAGCCAGTAAAAGACGGTTCTTCCCTTACTCCATATCGCATCTCCGAGGCCGCCGCGCTTGGCCCGGGCATCATCTGGGAATTCCCTAAGGTGGGTAATCTTGCCAGACTAGAGCAGCGTGTCTTTGCCGATCTTATCTTACTCGGAGGCACCAAGACCGACTATTATAACATTATCGACCGCGATTACAACATGGGATCGGGTTTCAGCGTCAAGTCATATACGCTCATGGACTTCCCTCATCTAGGTCGTTTCACACTTGATATAGACTATTATCGCATCTTTACTTGGAAGGGTTACGAGAACAAGGACCTCACCACCACCGATCCACTTTTCCTCAATGCCCAAGGCGACCGGGGAAATGCAGGCCTCTTAGTCGTCAATCCAAAGTTTCTGATGCAGCTCAAGCGCAACTTTGGTATAGAGCTATCAGGCAGCTACTATACCCGAAACACGCATTATACATACCACGACGACGTACAGTCTGACACTTTCGAACTGCGTGCAGGCTTGCTCTATAGATTCTGATTTTCCGCGAATAAGTTGATATCATTACTAAAAATAATAAAATAACATAAACTACTGATATGCAAATCATTAAAAGTTTAATTCTTTCTGGTGTTGCAGCACTTTTGGCCTTACCAATACAAGCACAAACTATCATGCCTCAAACAGCTAGTATGGATAACCTAAAAAGTGTACATCCTTGGTACGGGACACGCGTCGCTTATTTTGGAGACTCGGTAACAGACCCAAGGAACAGTGGCTCCAAAAAAAAATATTGGGGCTATCTACAGGATTTTTTGGATATCACACCATTGGTTTATGGCGTAAGTGGGAGAACATGGGGCGACATTCCTAGACAGGCTAGACAGTTGCAAGCCGATCATGGGAATGACTTCGATGCAATCCTAATATTTGTTGGCACCAACGATTACAACCAAGGTGCAAAGTTAGGTCAGTGGTACGAGGAGGGCGATACAATGGTCTATTATGCTAGAGGTAAGCAAAAGGCGCTTGTTGAGCGCAAGTTTCGACGCATGAGCTATGACGCCAGCACGTATCGTGGAAGGATCAATACAGCACTCAAGACACTCAAAGAGATGTTCACTGATAAGCAAATTGTACTTCTCACACCACTCCATAGAGCCTATTTTGAGGGCAATGATACAAACGTTCAGCCTGATGAACGGATGCAAAATGTTTCTGGCGAATACATTGACCCCTACATTGAGAGCGTCAAGGAAGCCGGCAACATTTGGGGTGTGCCGGTTATCGACTTCAATGCAGTTTCGGGCCTCTATCCTCTTATCAATGGAACAACTTATTTCCACAACGAAAAGGATCTTCTCCATCCAAACGATGTCGGTCACAAACGCATGGCCATGACATTGGTCTACCAACTTCTAAATCTCCCTTGTAAGTTCTAAGACATTCTATTACGCTTTTCATTTATCAATTTCCAGCATTATTTACACACGCTAGAAATACCATTTTGTCAATCAACTCATGGTTGCTTTGGCAAAGCTATTATGTAGACTCAAATAAAAAGCTATCTGTTCGCATGAAGCGAAGGTATTATTTGCTTGCAAAATACTTCTATGAGTATCATAAATAATTATAATTCATGCAAATAAATATACTTGTGGATAGATTTCGAACCCCGCATATTTGGCACAAAATCAACCTTTCATGTTTTTTAAATTTAACAGATATAGCTACGAAAAATCGTAAATTTTGCATTTAAAATATAGGATTATTTCTTAACTTTGCGTCAATTAGGATATAATCGGGCATACCATTGTGGGAATAACCTTTGTAATTGTCGGCATATTGCTATTGGCATATATACTCATTGCTACCGAAAACGTGACCAACGTGAATCGAGCAGCAGTGGTGATATTTGCTTGTACTCTTGGCTGGGTGCTTTATATCGGCTATGGCTCTGATTTTGTAATGAACCAACATTCCCAAGAATATTTCACTTTTCTGCAAGGATCCGCCACTTCAAGCGTAAGAGTCAAGGAGTTTATTGCAAACCAACTCTTGCTGAAATACGTTGGTAGGGCCTCCGAGATAGTGCTTTTCCTTTTGGCTACTCATACCATAGTCGAGATTCTCGACAACAATGAGTGCTTTGAATTCATCCGCCAGATGCTACGAACACGAAGCAGTCAAAAGATGCTTTGGCTTCTCGGTATCGTGACACTTGTCATCTCAGCTAACCTTGACAATCTCACTACCACTGTGATGATGTTGGTTATCATGCGTAAGTTGGTGCCGAATCGTCGACAAAGACTCATTTATGGATCGGCAATCGTAGTCGCTGCCAACTGTGGAGGAGCAATGACCGTGATTGGTTCACCGGCAGGTTTGTTGCTATGGAACAAAGGTTTGCTCACGGCTTCGGACTTTTTCTTGATGATGTTCATCCCATGTCTATTGGCTTGGGCCATTCCTACGTGGTGGATGGGCAGGGAGTTGCCAAGTCATGTTGAGGCCGACCTAGGGATGCTAGCTTACCGTGGCGATGACTCCAGACTTCAGGTGTGGCAGCGAGTGCTAATGCTTTGCTTGGGTATCGGTGGGCTTTGGTTTGTCCCAACTTTTCATAACATTACGAAGTTAAGCCCTTTCTTGGGTGCATTGTGCGTATTAGGTCTGCTTTGGGTTGTCAATGAGATTTTCAATCATAAGCTAATGGACATGGATAGCATGAGCGACCGCCGTGTCCCTAAGTCACTTTATTATGGCGGCAATCAACTCATCTTCTATGTGTTGGGCATGCTGCTGTTGCTGGGTGTAGTGGTTGAGACCGGCGCAGTGGGCGATGTATGGAACTTCTTGCAAGCCAATGCTGTTCCAGAGTGGCTGCTTGCCGTTACTGCAGGTGTCGTTAGTTCCGTACTAGACAACTTTGCTACCGCAGCATCATTTTTCGCCCTCAATCCATCTACTGAGATTAATGCGCCTTATTGGGCAATGATATCTTATATGTCTGCTGTGGGCGGCAACGTCTTGATAATAGGGTCTATCGCCGGCATTGCGCTGATGCGCACAGAGAAGATTCATATAGGATGGTATTTTATGCATGTCGGATGGAAAGCTATGGTAGGTGCAGCAGTGGGATTTGGAGTTCTACTGCTGATTGTCCTATGATAATATAAGGTATAATATAAAGAAAGATAAATTATGATGGCAAAGATTAATACAATTGGCATTCTAACTTCCGGTGGTGATGCGCCTGGTATGAATGCCGCCATACGCGCCGTTACACGCGCTGGTATCTGCAATGGGTTCAAGATAAAAGGTATCTATCGTGGTTATGATGGATTGATCAATGACGAGATAAAGCCTTTCACAACGGAAAATGTATCCGGCATCATCATGCAGGGTGGAACTGTCCTCAAGACAGCACGCTCCATGGAGTTCAAGACCCCAGAAGGTCGTGCCAAGGCTTATGCGAACCTTCAAAAAGAAGAGATAGAGGCATTAGTGGTCATTGGTGGTAACGGCTCACTTTATGGCGCAATGGAGTTTGCCAAGGAGCACGACATCTGCTGCATCGGTCTCCCTGGGACTATCGACAACGACCTTTATGGCACCGATACAACCATCGGTTATGATACCACTTTAAATACTATTACTGAGTGTGTTGACCGAATCAGAGACACTGCCCAAAGTCATGAGCGCATCTTCTTCGTTGAGGTGATGGGGCGTGATGCTGGTTTCTTGGCACAAAACGCCGCCATTGCAAGTGGCGCCGAAGCAGCAATTATTCCTGAGGACTCCACTGACGTGGACCAGTTGGCTCAGTTTATGGAGCGCGGTATTCGTAAGTCAAAGCGCAGTTGCATCGTCATCGTGTCGGAAAGTCCAAAATGCGGTGCACTTTACTATGCTGATCGTGTAAAGAAAGAGTTTCCCGGCTACGATGTGCGCGTATCAATCCTAGGCCATCTCCAGCGTGGTGGTCGTCCATCCGCTCACGATCGCATCCTTGCAAGCCGTACCGGCGTGGGAGCTGTTGAAGCTATTATACAGGGACAGCGTAATATTATGATAGGTATAAAGAATAACGAAGTGACTTATGTTCCGTTATCTGAAGCCATTCGCTCAGATAAGCCATTTGACAAAAAGCTTATTAAGGTGCTTGACGAATTGAGCATTTAAGTGGAAAAAATGTTAAGATAAGTGGCCCTTTTGGAAAATAAGTGTACATTTGCATTTCTCGAACTGAATATCTTACAGTATTGAGAAATTGAGAAGAAAATTCTATAATTAAAATAACAGCTATGTCACAAATCAACGGACGCATCTCCCAGATTATTGGTCCAGTGATTGATGTCTATTTCGACACACAAGGACAGGACCCTGAGAAGGTGCTTCCAAAAATCTATGAAGCTCTCAAAATCACGCGGCCTGATGGTCGTGAGCTTGTTGTTGAGGTACAGCAGCATATCGGTGAGGACACCGTTCGCTGTGTGGCTATGGACAATACCGATGGCCTGCAGCGCGGCTTGGAAGCCGTACCAATGGGCAGCCCTATCACCATGCCGTCCGGAGTTCAGATCAAAGGTCGTATGATGAACGTTATCGGCGAGCCTATTGATGGCATGAATAAGCTTGACATGACGGGCAGTTATCCTATTCATCGCGAGGCACCTAAGTTTGAAGAATTGTCAACCCACAAGGAAATGCTAGCCACAGGCATCAAGGTCATCGACCTTTTGGAGCCATATATGAAGGGCGGAAAGATCGGACTTTTCGGTGGTGCTGGCGTTGGTAAGACTGTGCTCATTATGGAGCTGATTAACAACGTGGCCAAAGGGCACGAGGGTTATTCTGTTTTTGCCGGTGTGGGAGAACGTACCCGTGAAGGTAATGACTTGATTCGTGACATGCTCGACTCTGGCGTTATTCGCTATGGCGAAAAGTTTAAGAAGGCTATGGAAGAGGGCAAGTGGGATCTTTCACTCGTTGACCCTGAAGAATTAGGGAAATCTCAGGCAACTTTGGTTTATGGACAGATGAACGAACCTCCTGGGGCACGTGCTTCAGTGGCATTGTCTGGTCTGACTGTAGCTGAGGAATTCCGTGATCATGGTGGGAAAAACGGTCAGCCGTCCGACATCATGTTCTTCATCGACAACATCTTCCGTTTCACCCAAGCAGGCTCTGAAGTTTCGGCATTGTTAGGTCGTATGCCTTCTGCCGTAGGCTATCAGCCAACCTTGGCCTCTGAGATGGGAGCTATGCAGGAACGCATTACTTCAACAAAGAAGGGTTCTATTACCTCCGTGCAAGCTGTATATGTACCTGCTGACGACTTGACCGACCCTGCTCCAGCCACTACATTCAGCCACTTGGACGCCACGACGGTGCTCGATCGTAAGATCACATCTCTGGGAATCTATCCTGCTGTGGACCCACTGGCCAGCACATCACGTATCCTTGACCCGAACATCGTGGGCAAAGAACACTATGATTGTGCCCAGCGTGTGAAGGAGATGTTGCAACATTACAATGAATTGCAAGATATTATCGCCATCCTCGGTATGGATGAATTGTCTGACGAGGACAAGCTTGTGGTAAATCGCGCACGTCGCGTTCAGCGCTTCTTGTCACAACCCTTTGCTGTAGCAGAGCAGTTTACAGGTGTTCCTGGAGCAATGGTAAGCATCGAAGATACTATCAAGGGTTTCAACGCCATTCTCAACGGAGAGGTTGACGACCTACCTGAACAGGCCTTTATGAACGTCGGCACAATTGAGGATGCCATCGCCAAAGGCAAGAAGTTGATGGAAGCTGCCAAGGGCTAAGGATGCTAATTAAGATAAATAGCAACGGATTATGTTGAAATTAAGGATTGTTTCACCCGAAAAAGTCGTATTTGATGGCGATATAGAAAGCATCACGGTGCCTGGGACGTTGGGCAGTTTCGAGATTCTCAACAACCATGCACCTATCATTTCGTCTCTTGGCATTGGCAAAGTAATCTATGTCACATCTAAAACCACCGAAGAACTAGACATTCAAGGAGGCTTTGTTGAGGTACAGAAGAACATGGTAGAACTCTGTGTTGAAGTGTGATGGATGGCAAGTTGGCCAAGAAACTGTTTAGGATCTGTATTTGGATAGTCGATGGGATTGCGTTGTTACTACTCTTTGTAGTAAGCCTAACGCAACAATATCGATACCTTAACAAACTGATAATCGGCGCATTTTTGGCAAACATTCCCTTGGTTTTGATCTTCACTCTTGTGAATTTCAGAGTCAATCGGACAATACAGCGAGCCACCAACGTCGGTCATAAGGGACAAGAGGATCAACAATCATCAGAGTGATGGAACAACTTTCGCTGCTGACTATAGTACTATGTGCATTGCTATTCATCGTCCTTGGGATGATTTGGATAGTGGGTTATAACGTCGTTAAACGACATTCGCCAGAGAATCTGCCGAAGTTTTACCTGCTACTGGCAGTAATTCGCATTGTGATAGTCTTGACAGTTGCGGGAATTTACATCGTGTATGTCTCTGATAGCATGAATGAATCCAAGGCGTTTGCCATAATGTTGGCAGTGATGTACACTGCGATGATGGCTTTAACGCTGAAATTAAAACATTAACAAGGATTGAAATGAAATATGTCAAACTGATTGTCTGCATGATGATGCTTTCCTTCATGGGTATGCCTGCTATGGCTGCTTCTGAAGAAGGGGGAAAGCTGAACACATCTGAGATAGTCGTAGAGCACATCAAGGATTCCTATGCATGGCATGTGACTACTATTGGTGACAGGGCAATTGTCATCGATTTACCTGTCATCGTTCGGAGTTCAACGGGTTGGCACATATTTAGTACGGCTCGGTTTGCCGAAGAGTCGGATGTTAAAGGCTATCGCATGGGTCCTGACAATTTGGCTATTGCCACACAGGGCGACAATGCTGGAAAGATAGTAGAACTACAAAATGGTGTAGAAGTAAGGCCATTCGATATTTCCATCACCAAGACAGTAGCTGTGATGATGATCAATGTGGTCGTTCTTCTATGTTGCATCCTCATACCCGCAAGATGGTATCGCCGTCATAAGGCAAGCGATCCGGCTCCAGGTGGATTTACGGGATTTATCGAATTGATTATCGACTATGTGGAGGAAAACATCATAAAGCCTGGAATCGGAAATGGTTACGAGAAGTATTCGCCCTATCTGTTGACTTGCTTCTTCTTTATCCTTACCAACAACCTTATGGGTATTATACCCTTCCCTCCTGGTGGAGGCAACGTGACGGGCAACATTACCATAACATTTTTCCTCGCTCTCTGCACTTTCATAGTGACCCAGGTAAGCGGAACGAAGCACTATTGGAAGGATATCTTTTGGCCCGACGTACCTCTACCACTTAAGGTTTTCCCCCTGATCCCTCTAATAGAGTTTGTCAGTATTTTTACCAAGCCTTTCGCCTTGATGATTCGTCTCTTTGCCAACATGATGGCAGGACACGCCATTGCGCTGTCGCTGACTTGTATTATCTTTGTCGTTGCGGCTATCGGCGGTGCCACTTTCTTGGGAATGTCGGCAATAAGCGTAGTGATGAGCATCTTTATGATGTGTCTCGAGCTTTTAGTTTGCTTCATTCAAGCAATGGTTTTCACCATGTTGAGTTCGATTTTCATAGGTTTGGCGCGTGCCAAGGCAGAGTAAAGCTCATCCAAAACATGGATCGAACATTATGTATTATCATTAAAACAAATAAATAAAATTATAACTAATAAATTTTAGAACTATGATTTCAACATTGTTATTGGCAGTTGCCGCAGATGGCATTGCAAAATTTGGAGCAGCTATTGGAGCAGGTATCTCAGCTGTTGGAGCAGGTATCGGTATTGGACGCATCGGTGGACAAGCAATGGATGCCATGGCTCGTCAACCCGAGGTTATGAACAAACTCTTCACCAACATGATTGTGGCTGCTGCCTTGATCGAGGGTGTTGCTTTGTTCGCTGTGGTCGTAGCCTTCCTTTGCATCTAATAATACAGGCAATTAATAGCTGCGTATGGATTTGTTAATGCCCAGTACTGGCTTGCTATTTTGGATGACCATCGTCTTCCTTGTGGTGCTTGCCGTCCTATGGAAGTGGGGCTTCCCTGCCATTACCAATATGGTCAGAGAGCGCAAAGACTTCATAGACGAAAGCTTGCGCAAGGCTCACGAAGCCAACGAAAAGCTTGCTAACATACAACAAGAAGGTGAATCCATTCTGCAGGAAGCTCGCGAACGTCAGGCTGCCATCCTCAAAGAGGCAACTGAAACACGTACAGCTATCGTGGAGAAAGCCCAGAGTCAAGCAAAGGAAGAAGGTGCTCGCTTAATCAATGATGCCAAGGCAGAGATTAATACAGAAAAGCAGCAAGCCATTCGCGAGATTCGTGCCCAGGTTGCAGAGCTTTCCGTGAAGATTGCGGAAAAGGTTTTGCGTGAGCGACTTTCATCCAATGAGAAGCAGATGGAACTGATTGACAAACTGTTGGCAGAGGTAACTGCCGACGATAAGCACGAAGTTGAGTAAGGGTTATGGATTTAGGAGTAATAGCTATGCGGTATGCGCGGGCTCTTCTTAAGAGCGCCACGGAACAGAAGGTGGAGACAGAGGTCTACAAAGAAATGCAGACACTTGCTCAAAGCTATCTGCAGGTGCCTCAATTGCACTTCACTATCGACAACCCCATGCTGACCAAGGACAAAAAGTTGACGCTCATCGATACCGCCGTAGGTGGAAATCCCTCTGAGTTGATACGTCGTTTCGTGAGCCTTGTCTTCAAGGAGGGGCGCGAGAACATCCTGCAATTGATGGCAACTTCCTATATCACGCTCTATCGTCAACAGAATAATATTACCCGCGGTAAGCTCACCACAGCCGTCGCAGTCTCTCCAGAGACGGAGGGAAAAATGAAGCAAATGGTGGAGAGCAAGACTCATGGAACTGTAGAATTCAATGTAGATACTGACCCCGACATCATCGGTGGATTTATTCTAGAATATGATACCTACAGAATGGACGCAAGCGTAAAGACAAAATTGAATTCAATTCTTTCGACCTTGCGAAAGTAAACCTTTAATGTGAATAATTGAAATGTCAGATAAAATAAAGCCAAGTGAGGTATCAGAAGTGTTGCTGAAACAGCTTGACGGCATCACTGCGGACCAAAAGTTTGACGAGGTCGGAACAGTGTTGACGGTCAGCGATGGTGTGGCACGTATCTATGGACTCCGCAATGCAGAGGCAAACGAGCTGCTTGAATTTGAAAACGGCACCATGGCCATCGTCATGAACCTTGAGGAAGACAACGTCGGCTGTATTCTCCTCGGGCCAACTGTCGGTATCAAGGAAGGACAATCTGTAAAGCGCACACATCACATCGCCTCTATACGCGTAAACGACAGCTTTTTGGGTCGTGTGGTCAATCCGCTTGGAGAACCTATCGACGGCAAGGGAGACATCGACTTGGAGAATTCCTTTGAGATGCCCTTGGACCGCAAAGCTCCCGGTGTGATTTTCCGTCAGCCTGTGAAGGAACCTCTCCAGACAGGTTTGAAGGCTGTAGACTCTATGATTCCTATCGGACGCGGACAACGCGAGTTGATTATCGGTGACCGTCAGACTGGCAAGACTGCCATCGCTGTGGATACCATAATTAACCAGAAAGGTAATTATGAGGCAGGCAACCCTGTTTACTGTATCTACGTAGCCATCGGCCAGAAAGCCAGCACCGTGGCTGCCTTAGTGCAGACCTTAAAGGAGCACGGAGCCCTACCTTATACGATTGTTGTAAGTGCAACAGCTGCCGATCCTGCCGCGATGCAATATTATGCACCATTCGCGGGTGCTGCAATTGGTGAATATTTCCGTGATCGCGGCATGTCAGCATTGGTTGTGTATGATGACTTATCCAAGCAAGCTGTAGCTTATCGTGAGGTTTCACTGATTCTTCGCCGTCCTTCTGGACGTGAGGCATACCCTGGAGACGTCTTCTATCTCCACTCCCGCTTGCTCGAACGCGCTGCTCGTATCAATGATCAGCAGGAAGTTGCAGAGAAGATGAACGATCTGCCTGAAAGCATGATTGGCCAAGTCAAGGGTGGAGGTTCGCTTACCGCACTGCCTATTATCGAGACCCAAGCAGGC
>Ga0070399_1001767_pt1 | contig 21732 bp, 18 predicted proteins | sample BioMet4_FD_61217 | JGI IMG/M metagenome (GOLD analysis project Ga0070399, IMG submission 61217) | Microbial communities from bioreactor (seeded with sewage sludge) at LBNL, California, USA - Biofuel metagenome 4 (version 1) | ecosystem: Engineered > Bioreactor > Anaerobic > Unclassified ... | reverse complement strand
TCGCCCTCGACGGTGCCCATGACGACCGATTCTTTCTTGGCGGCGCCCTGGCCGTTCTTCAGCAGCTCCGGCTCGAGGACCTCCATGGCCTTCTTCATGCCGGCCGCGGCGCTCAGGACGTGCGGCAGGAACAGCTTGCCGCGCTCGAAGAGCACGCCGACCTGCGTCATGCCGGCCGAGAGGCCGTCGATGACCGCCGTCGCAGGCATGCCGGCCTTCCGGGCCCTGTCGACGGCTTCGGTGATGCCGGGGACCTTGTAGGCCACCATGGCGTCATAGAGCATATTCTTCTCTTGTGTGAAGTCTTTCATTTTGCCTTTCTCCTCCTGTTTCAGGTCTTGAATGACCAGGCAAAAAATGCAAACCAACAATATTTAACAATTATCTACAAGATGGTTTATTAACAAAAATTTGTTAGCACACATTTCTCATTAGCCAGATGAAAATTTTTTAGAAAAAAACAAATGAATTTTTCGCCAATCATACTGAAACATGTTCCAACCATTACTTTATAGAATGTCCGTATAAAATATACTTAATAGTCAGAAAAGGACTGATTAATTCAACTCCTCGTGACCACGAATTCCGACAATCAAAAAATCGAGAGAAGACGTCTCCTACCGACAGATCACTCTGCTGTGACTCGATAATCAGGCATCTGTGAACGCAGTGCCGACCTCAAAACACGAGCGGGCCAGAAAGCAGGTTTATCGCAGAAGCGAATGATGTAGCCAATATCCGGCACAACCTCTGAGCGCCCGAAAATATGAAAAATAAGCCGACCCCGAAGGGCCGGCGAAAGGGTTTCAGTTGGTGTGCTCGGCGTTCTCCTTCTGCACCTGCGCGATGAAATGCGCGGTGGGATAAGATCCGAGATCGCCCTTGTCGCGGCTGCGGACGGCGACGACGGTGCCGTCGGCGGTCTCCTTTTCGCCGAGAATCAGCATGTATGGGACCTTTTCGAGCTGGGCCTCGCGGATCTTGTAGCCGATCTTCTCGTCACGATTGTCATTTTCGACCCGGATTCCAGCCTCCATTAGCTGGGCGGTGACCTTGACCGCGTAGTCGCGAGACTTCTCGGAAACTGAGAGGACCTTCACCTGCACTGGAGCCAGCCACACCGGGAACTTGCCGGCGTAGTTCTCGATCAGGATGCCGATGAACCGCTCGACCGAACCGAAGACGACCCGGTGGATCATGATCGGACGGTGCTTCTGGCCGTCGGCGCCGGTGTACTCGACGTCGAAGCGCTGAGGCATCTGGAAGTCCAGCTGGATGGTGCCGCACTGCCAGGTCCTGCCGATGGAGTCCTCCAGATGGAAGTCTATCTTGGGGCCGTAGAAGGCGCCGTCGCCTTCGTTGATGACATACGGGAGCTTCATGGCATCCAGCGCGTTCTTCAGACCGGCGGTGGCGTTGGCCCAGTCCTCGTCGCTACCCATGCTGTCCTTCGGACGGGTGGAGAGCTCGACGTGGTACTTGAAACCGAACTGCTTGTACACCTTGTCGATGATCCGCACGATGCCCTCGATCTCATCGTTGATTTGTTCGGGGGTCACGTAAATGTGGCTATCGTCCTGTGTAAAGCAGCGGACCCGCATCAGGCCGTGCAGTTCGCCGGACTTCTCGTGCCGGTGGACGACACCGAACTCCGCCAGACGGAGCGGCAGATCGCGGTAGGAGCGGGCCTCGCTCTTGAACACCAGGATGCTGCCGGGACAGTTCATTGGCTTGATGCAGAAGGGCTCGCCGTCAATGGTCGTGGTGTACATGTTGTCCTTGTAGTGGTCCCAGTGGCCTGACATCTCCCAGAGCTTGCGGTCCAGCATCATCGGGGTGGAGATCTCCTTGTAGCCCGCCGGATAGTGGATCGAGCGCCAGTAGGCCATCAGGGTGTTTTTCAGAATCATGCCATTGGGCAGGAAGAACGGGAAGCCGGGGCCCTCGTCCGCGAACATGAAGAGACCGAGGTCCTTGCCGAGCTTCCGGTGGTCCCGCTTCTTGGCCTCCTCCATCATGGTAAGGTACTTCTCCAGCTCTTCGGCGTTTGCGAAAGCAGTGCCGTAGATGCGGGTAAGCATCTTGTTGTGCTCGTCGCCACGCCAGTAGGCGCCGGCGACCGAGGTCAGCTTGAAGGCCTTGCACTGCTTGGTATAGAGGACGTGCGGGCCGGCGCAGAGGTCGACGAACTCGCCCTGCTTGTAGAAACTGATAACGGAGTCCGTGGGCAGATCCTTGATGAGCTGGACCTTGTAGTCCTCGTGCCGCTCCTTCATATAGGCGATGGCTTCGTCGCGGGGCTTCGTGAAGGTCTCGAGCTTGAGGTTCTCCTTCACGATCTTCTTCATCTCCTCCTCGAGCTTGGGCAGGTCGGCGTCGGTGAAACCGCCTTCGCGGTCCATGTCGTAGTAGAACCCGTCGGCGATTGCAGGTCCGATCGCGAGCTTGGTCTCGGGGTAGAGTCTTTTCACAGCCTGGGCGAGGATATGCGATGTCGTGTGGCGGATGATCTTGAGTTCGTCTTCCGTCTCGCGCACGCTGCCATCACTGTACAATGCTTTCATGCAAATGCTTCCGCTACGCCCATACAACGGGCGTTAGTACCACAGGCTATCTGGACTGTCCTTATATGGTTTGCGATAAGATGTGTTAAGAAAACGTCCGTCCGGGACCGCCCGGCCCTGGCCGGACCGCCCCGGGCGCCGCTGTGCCAGCAGCTGCGGCGCTCAGGCTCGGAACTGCGCCGCCAGCTCCGTTAGCGCGACCTCAGTCTGCTCGCCGGAGTCGAGGTCCCGGACGACGACCTTCCCGCGGGCCAGCTCGTCGGCACCGACGATGACGACCTTGCGGGCACGAATGTCGGCAGCGTACTTCAGCGCCTTGCCGAGCTTGCGCTCCATGATATCGATGTCGGCCGTGACTCCGGCCTCCCGTAGCTGGGCCGCCACTTTGAAAGCGTCCCGCCGAACATCGTCGGAAACGGCAATCACGTAGGCGTCGAGGCCTTGCTGATGATACTCGATGCCCTCGCGCTCCATGGCCAGCAGGATGCGGTCGAAGCCGATGGCGAAGCCAGTCGAGAACACCTTGTCCCCGCCGAAGAGCTCCGACAGGGTGTACGAGCCGCCGCCGCAGATCTGCTTCTCGGCGCCCAGCACCGGTGCCTCGGCCTCGAAGACCATGCCAGTGTAGTAATCCAATCCGCGGACCACGCCGAGATCGATCTCCACGTCGCGGACGCCCATGGCATCCAGATAGGCCACGACCTGCTTCAGGTAGTCGCCGGCCTCGCCGGGCACCTGGTCGAGCACGCTGGTCCCGCCGACCGTCTCGGTCAGCTTGAACAGCCCGTCAATGTCCGCATCTTTCACGCCCATCTCCTGCAGCAGGGGCCGGGCCTCGTCATAGAGCTTCTTGTCGAGCTTCTGGAGGACCGTAGCGACGGTCTCCCGGTCCTGGGGAACCCCGATGTCCGCGATGCGCTGCCGCAGCACGCCGATGTGGCCGATGCGCAGCTTGTAGTTCTTCATGCCGAGCGCCCTGATCATCGACGCAGCCATGGCGATGGCCTCGGCGTCGGTCTCCGGCGTCGCCGCGCCGATGATCTCGGCACCGAACTGGAAGAACTCCCGGTACCGGCCGCTCTGCGGCCGCTCGTAGCGGAAGCACTGGCCGAAGTAGAAGACCTTGATCGGCCGGGCCAGGTTGCCCATGCCGTTGACGAAGGCGCGGATGACCGGCGCGGTCATCTCGGGGCGCAGAGCGATGTCCCTGTCGCCCTTGTCCTTGAAGTTGTACAGCTCTTTCATCACGCCGGGACCGGAGCGCAGAATGAACAGCTCTGCCTCTTCGAAGATCGGGGTCTCAATCTCCCGGAAGCCAAACCGTTGGGCAACGCCCCGGAGGATCCCTTCATAGAACCTCCGCTTCTCCAATTCGTCCGGGAGAAAATCCCGGGTACCGCGGGGACACTGAATCATACCGCAGCGATTGGCGCGATTCATATTAACGTTATCGCAACCCATGCGTCATGTTCGTATTGACCTGTTCAATGTCGCATACTCTCCGCAGCCATCCAATCGACCTTGACCCGGACAGGAAGGCATTCTGATTGTAGACACTCTTTCACGCCGAGTTACTAAATAGAGGTAGGCTATTACATCCAACATTGGATTCGTAACACTTATGCTGTGCCAGCAATCCGAATGTTTGCGAATCATCGCGCTACAGATGAGATAATGATAGTCAGTCTACAAATCACGCATTCCTCCGCCGGCGGCATGGCCTGCCTGATCGACATCGTACCAGGTCTGGAAAAAGCCGTGACCGCCGCCCTCGCCGACAGCCCTGATGTCGACGAATACGTTGTCGTCCGTACCTGCAACCGCCTCGAGGCCTACGCCGCGACCGAGGCCAATGAGAGCATACGCCGGCGGCTGGAGGCGACCGTGCGGCAGGCCATACCCTTCCAGGAGCGGGAATTCTGGTACTTCCTCGAGGACCAGAACAGCGTTAAGCACCTGTTCTCCGTGGTATGCGGCATTGACTCGCTCATCGTTGGCGAGGACCAGATACAGCACCAGGTACGCGAGTCCTTCGCTCAGGCCAAAACCGCCGGCAACGTCGGCCCCGTCCTCAACGCTCTGTTCGAGGAGGCAATCGTCGTCGGGAAACGGGTGCGGACAGAGACTGACCTAAACAAAGGCGCCGTCTCGGTCGGCTCGGCCGCTATTGAGTTGGCAGAGCAACGGCTCGGGCCGCTGGTCGGGAAGACAGTCTCCATCCTCGGCGCCGGCGACATGGCAGGGGTCATCGCCAAGAACCTGGCCGGAAAAAGGCCCAACACAGTCTTCGTCTCGAACCGGACATTCGACCGCGCCCAGGAGCTGGCCCGTGAACTGGCCGGCACTGCCGTGACGATGGACCGGATGGATGAGATGATATCCCGCAGCGACGTCGTGCTGGTTGCGACCTCTGCCCCGCATGACGTCGTGCGGCAGGTCAACGTAGCGGCGGCGATGAAGAGCCGGCCGGCCAAGCCACTGCTGATCATCGACGTCTCCGTCCCGACCAACGTAACGGCGGACGTGACCTCAGTTCCGGGCGTGTCCCTGTCCACCATGGCCGCGCTCGATGCTATTGCAGCCAAGAACGTCGAGAAACGGAAGAACGAGATCTCGGCTGCCGAACGGATCATCGCCCAAGAGCTAGCCAAGATTGATCGCACGGAGAAGCAGCGGCGGGCCAACGAGGCCATTCGCCGGCTGGGTCAAATGGCCGAGGAGATTCGGCAGAATGAAGCGACCGCCGCGAAGAACCGCATCCGCAATACAGACGCAGACGAGGTTATTGATGACCTGACCAAAGCCATCGTCAAGCAGATATCCGCGGAGTTCATCAAGAACCTCAGGATAGCAGCCGAACAGGGCGACACTACGACCTGTGCGACCGCTGAGAAACTGTTCGGCCTCACCAGGCCGACGAAGAAAGAGTGATACATCATGTTCCCACAAACCAGAATGAGAAGACTGAGACAGAACGATAAGATTCGGAACCTTGTATGCGAAACCCGGCTGCACCCGGACAACTTCATCCTCCCGATATTCTTCGACGAGAACCTGGATAAACCGCGGGCAACTCCCTCCATGCCCGATGTCCAAACGTGGCCGCTGAAGAGCTACGAGGATATTGCAAACGGTATTCAGGACAGCGGCATCAGTTCTGTCCTCGTCTTCGGCGTACCGAAGCACAAGGACGCAGTCGGTTCTCAGGCCTACGCTGAGAAAGGCGTCGCCCAGCAGGCCATCCGCGGCCTGAAGGAAAGTTCCGATCTGCTGGTCATCGCCGACCTCTGCATGTGCGAGTATACAGACCACGGCCACTGCGGCGTGCTGAGGGACGGCGCAGTAGATAACGACCACACCATCGACCTCTACGGCCAGATTGCCGTTTCACAGGCTGACGCAGGCGCGGACATCATCGCGCCCAGCGGCATGATGGACGGCCAGATTGCCGCCATCCGCGAGGCGCTGGATGATGCCGGGCACGAAAACGTGCCGATTATGGCCTACAGCGCCAAATATAAGAGCGCTTACTACGGCCCCTTCCGTGACCTTGCCTGCAGTGCACCCGGCAAAGGCGACCGCGCTGGCTACCAGATGCCGGTTGCGAACCGCCGCGAGGCACTGCGCGAAATCGAGGCAGACATCGAAGAAGGCGCGGACATCATAATGGTCAAACCCGCCGGCCCCTACCTGGATATCATCCGGGAGGTCGCCGACTCGTTCCCGCTGCCAATCTGCGCCTACCAGGTCTCCGGCGAGTACGCCATGATCAAGGCCGCCGCGGCTAACGGCTGGATCGATGAAAACCGCATCATGATGGAGTCGCTTACCGGCATAAAACGGGCCGGGGCCGATATGATCATCACCTACTACGCCGAGAAAGCTGCCCGGATGCTGAGAGGTCAGTAAGATGTCCCGCAACAACTCCCGCGCCGAGGCGGAAACGTTGCGGCGGCTCACCCCCGGCGGAGTCTCTAGCCCGGTTCGGGCATTCCCGCCTTTCCCGCTGGTCATCGACAGCGGTGAGGGCTGCCGGATAACCGACATCGACGGCAACGAGTATATCGATCTGTGCATGGCCTACGGACCGCTCATCGCCGGGCACTGCTGCCCGCGCGTGACCAAGGCCGTCCGCGACCAGATCCGGCGGGGCAGCGTCTTCGGCGCACCATCCGAACCAGAGACACGGCTCATCGAGCGGATTACCTCCACCGTGCCCAGTGCCGAGATGGTGCGGCTCGCCTGCTCCGGCACCGAGGCTACCATGCACGCCATCCGGCTAGCTCGTGGCTTCACCGGAAAGGATGGCATCGTCAAGATGAACGGCGGCTTCCACGGCGCCCACGATGCCGTGCTGGTCGCAGCGGGCTCCGGCTCGGCTGGCAGTATGCCGGTCTCCGCCGGCGTCCCATTGGATGCCGTGAAACATACCTACACAGTCGAATACAACAATGCAGACAGCTTTGAGCGTCTGCTGGATAAGCGGGATGACATCGCCGCTGTCATCATGGAGCCGGTGCTGGGCAATGTCGGTGTGGTACCGCCGCAGTCAGGCTATCTGCAGGCAATGCGGAAGATCACCCAGACACATGGCGTGCTGCTGATCTTCGACGAGGTCATCACAGGTTTCCGTGTGGCAGAGCGGGGTGCGCAGGGCTACTTCAACGTGACCCCTGATCTGACCACCATGGGCAAAATCATCGGTGGCGGCTATCCGGCCGGTGCCTTCATGGGCCGGCGGGAAATCATGGAGAAGATTGCGCCCAACGGCTCGGTATACGCTGCCGGCACCTTTGCCGGCAATCCGATCTCAGCCACCGCCGGCCTCGAGACCATCACACTGATGAGCGAGCACGGCCATTACGACCGGCTCGCCGCACGTACGGCCTCACTGGTCGACCAGCTGCAGAACGCCCTCGCAGACAGCGGCATTCAGGGCTGCGTGCAGAGCATCGCCTCGATGTTCTCAGTCTACTTTGGTGTGGATGAAGTAACCTGCGGCACAGACGCTGCCAAAGCTGACCGTGCCATGTTCGGGCAGATGTTCAATTACATGCTTGACCATGGTGTCTACTTACCTCCGGGTCCAATGGAAGTGGAATTCATGTCGGCGGCTCATGACGACGAGGCTGCGGCGAAGATCGCCAGGACTTTCGAAGATTTCCTCAGGAGCGTGAAGAAAGCATGATTGCAGGCAGTAGGAAGAGCGAACTGGCAATGCGCCAGGCCGAGATGTTCAACGAGTGCCTGGCCGACGCCGGTCTGCCGGCATGCGAGATCCGCGGAATCACCGCCACGGGCGATGTCGACCTCGTGTCGCCGCTCAAGGACATGGGCGGCGAGGGCGTCTTTGTCCGTGAACTCGACGAAGCACTGCTGAGAAAAGAGATTGACGTCTCTGTCAACTCTCTCAAGGACATCCCGGTCAAGATGAATGCTCGGCTGACCATCGGCGCCTACCTCCCCCGGGACGACCCGCGCGACGCGCTAGTCCCTCTGGATCTGAACGACATCGGCTGTGGCGCCATCATCGGAACCTCGAGCGTCCGCCGGGAGATGATTCTACGCACCGTCAAGCCGCTCTCCCGTGTCAAGCCGATCCGCGGGAACATCCGCACCAGGCTGGAGAAGCTGACGACCGAAGAGTACTCGGCAATTCTGATGGCTAAGGCCGGCATCGACCGCCTCAACCTCGACATCCCGTGCCACCCACTTCCCAAGGAGATGTTCGTTCCGGCCGCCGGCCAGGGCGCCATCGCCGTTGAGTGCAGGACCGATGACGCCGCGACAATCGCCAAACTGGCCCAGATCGATGACGCTAAGACCCGTACCGAAGTCACCGCCGAGCGGACTGTCCTAGGTCTGATGAACGCAGGCTGCTCTTCTCCGATCGGTATCAATGCCGAAGTCACCGGTCAGCGCGTCCGCCTGCTAGGCATCTCCTTCGACTATTCCGCCCGGCCGATCCGGCTCGACACTACTCTCCCACTACGGGAGCTCGACACCAAGCTGCCTGCAGTGGCTGACTTCCTCATGTCCAAGAGGGATGCCCTGTGAGCGGGCGCGTCTACTTGGTCGGCGCCGGCCCAGGCGACCCGGGCCTTATCACTGTCAAAGGGCTGGCAGCCCTGCAGACCGCAGACGTCGTGATGTACGATGCCCTGTCCAACCCCGACCTCCTCAAGGAGTGCCGGACCGATGCCGAACTCATCGATGCCGGCAAGCGGGGCGGTGACCATCACCTCCACCAATGGGAGACCAATGACCTCTTGGTGAAATACGCTAAGGAAGGCAAAACCGTCGTCCGTCTCAAAGGCGGCGACCCATTCCTCTTCGGACGCGGCGCTGAGGAAGCCGAGGAGCTGCGGCAGGCCGGTGCAGAGGTGCATGTAATTCCGGGCGTCACTTCTGCCATATCTGTCCCTGAGCTTGCCGGCATCCCGGTCACACACCGGGAACACGCCTCTCTGGTTACATTCGTGACCGGCCATGAGAAGGACGGTCGGAGTGAGAATCATGTCGACTGGAACAGCCTTGTTGCCGGTCACGGTACGCTCGTCATCCTGATGGGACTCGGCAGCGCGGCCGAGATCTCTGCCGGACTGATCGCCGGCGGCATGTCTGCCGACGGCCCCGCAGCCGTCATCTCCCGCGGCTCGACGCCGGCACAGCAGGTAGCCGTCACCACCGTCGGCCGGCTCGCCGCGACCATCGCCGAGCAGGCCCTTGAGGCTCCCGGAATCATCGTCGTCGGCTCCGTCGTGCAGATGCGCGCCATTCTGGGTGATCTTGCATGATAACCGTCGCCTTCACCCGGCCGCGGGAGCGGATCCCCGAGGCGGAGGCTATGATCAGAGCCCTGGACATGGATCCGGTCGGGGCGCCTTCGCTTGACGTCGAACACGGGCGGCCGCGTGACTATGCTGCAGTTAAGGAACTGCTTAGCGCCGGTCGCGCTGCTTACACCGTCTTCGGCTCAATGACTGCCATTGAGGAATGCCGTAAAGAGTTCGGAGAGGAACTCGTCACGTTGCTGGCACATACGCAGGTCATCTGCACAGGACCGAGCACCGCCGCTTATCTTGCCGAGAAGCTCGGCCGGCAGGCCGACCTCGTCCCGTCCGTCTATTCCTCTGAGTGCATCGCCCGCGAGATTGCCGATCATGCCGCAGGGAAGAACGTTCTCCTGCTTCGGTCAGATACCGGCGAACGGGAGATTATCGACATACTGCAGGATGCAGGCGCCTTTGTCCATGATGTACCCGCTTACCGCCTCGTTCCTGCTGGAATCACGCCGGAGCTGACACGCATCATTGATACTCTCGGCAGCGGCCGTTTGGATGCGGCCTTGTTCACAAGTCCGCTGTCCGCCGCCGAATTCGTCGAACATATGAGAGAAGGGCTTGGCGCAGAACGGGCAGACACCGCCCTCGCCAAAGTTTTCAAGGTCGCCATCGGAAAGCCGACGGCCGCCGCTCTCAAAAGAATGCATACAGAGGCCGACACGCTGCCCGAAGAATCCACGTTCGCCAGCATGCTGGCGGCCGTGAATACGCATTTCAGGCAGCGAGTCAGACACTGAGAGACTCAGAGTGCCCGTTTAACGATGATGCAGAGGATATCCTCATCCTCGACCTCATGGTCGAGACCGACCGTCTGACCCGGAAACTTCGCACTCGAACCCCAGATCATTGCATACCGGAAGTTGTTCTCGAAGTCACGGTGGATGAGTTCGCATACGTCACCCACAGTATTTCCGCGCTTTACGATAAGCGGCTCTTTCATATCTGCCTCCTGGCCCTGCGGCTTGAGATAGACCCGGATCATATCGATCTGGTCATAGAGCTCCTGCTTGAGCGCATCCATATTGTAGCCGGTCGCAGCGGAAACGCCGACGCTCTTGTACTGGCTGTGCATCTTCTGCACCATTTCCAGCTGACCGGGCTTGGCCAAGTCGACCTTGTTGATGGCCATGACGGCCTTGATGTAGACCCGGTTCCCGGCCAGCACATCGAGCATCTGCTCGACATCGATGTCCTCCCTGATTACCACAGTGGCATTGATATAGCCATAAGCCTCGACCATGTCGTGGACGGTATCGACCGTGATCTTCGTCAGTTTGACAGTCGGCTTAATCAGAATGCCACCCTGTTGAGCGGTAGTAATGTTCACATCCGGAGCATACTGGTTCAGCCTGATGGCTGAGTTATAGAGCTCTTTTTTCAAGATGCTCAGATCCGGATTGAAGATATCTACTACTAGCAGAATGATGTCGGCTGAGCGCGCTGCAGCGATGACCTCGCGCCCACGGCCTTTGCCGCGAGACGCATCCTTGATCAGCCCAGGCATATCCAGGATCTGGATCTTCGCATGATTGTACTCCAGCACTCCGGGCACGACGTCCAGCGTCGTGAACTGATATGCCGCTACCGCGGATTTCGCACCGGTGAGCTGGTTCAGCAAAGTCGATTTACCGACAGAAGGGAAACCTACAAGCGCGACGGTAGCATTGCCCGCCTTCTTGATATAGAATCCTTTGTTGCTACCGCCCTTGGCACTGGCCTCGCGCCGCTTCTCGTCCTCAGCCGAGAGCTTTGCGATTTTCGCCTTGAGTTTACCGATGTGGCCCTCAGTGGCTTTATTATATTTGGTATTGGAGATCTGATTCTCCAATTCCTGAATCTGTTCCTGAATTGTTGCCACCGTTCAGCCTCTGAAAGATTGTGATGCCTATCTTATATTTTACAATTGACTTGCAACGGACGCTTTCCCGATATCTTATAATACGCACGTTCTTTAAGGCATAATCATGAGTGAAGCATCGGACAGCGGCTCGCTGCGGATCAAGGCCTTCCTGGCCAGGAAGGCCGGTCCAGCCACTTACCTGCAGATCATCGCGATGGCCATCGGCATCGTCGTTGGCGTCCTCATCCTGTGCCCTACAGGCATGGCTCGGTCGATGCTCGGCTGGCTCCTGGTCGCAATCATCGTCTATATGATCCCGCACCTGGCAGGACTCAAGAACGTCAAGATCAAGTCCGTCTACGGTATATCCTTCGCAGTCATCGCCATCCTGATCGGCGGTACGCTGGTAGGTCCGACCTATATCGAAGAGAACAGCACCACCACTCCGGGCAACAGCAGCTACTTTACCAATATCTCATACACTGCAAGCGGAGACACCATCACCGTCACCGCTGACTTCGAGACGAAGGCCAATGAGGTGCCAGTCATCTATTACATGCCAATCAGCATGGTCGCCTTCCGGAGCGTCTACATCACAGCCGATCCGACTATCGCAGCCATGACGGTCAGCGGCCAAAATGCTACGATAACCGCAACCATTGACAGCAGTCAGCTCTACTACATCTGCCTGTGTATGGCGACGGCGAACAGCAGTGGCGACTACACTGTTGACAGTGGCACCGCCTCTCAGGCCGTCCTAAGCGAATGGAACTACACCGGTTCTGCAATGCATTACACCCTGACGGGTGCCGGTTTCGCACTGCTGTATGTCATGATCATCTTCTTCCTGATCCTGTTCTTCGCCACGCTGATGCGGCGGAAGATGGAGGACACCCGCAAGAAGATGGAAGCGGACGGACGGCTCTATCCGCAAGGCTACGGCCGTTGCGAGAAGTGCGGCGCCGTCGTCCTGCCAGGCGAGATTCGCTGCCGTAAATGCGGCACCTATATCGACCGGCCAGATGTCATGAAGCCAGAGAAAAAGGATTTTTTCGAGTGTTCGGAATGTGGTGCTGAGGTGCCGGCCGATGCGACAGTCTGCCCGAAATGCGGCGCGAAGTTCGACGGCATTGAGAACGAGGTCATCCACCCAGACGGCAAGATAGACGTAAGCGATGAATCCACATCCTGCCCGAAATGCGGCGACACCGTTCCAAAGAATGCCGAATTCTGCCCGAAATGCGGCTACAGGTTCAGTAAATGAAAAACAGATGTCAAACACATGGCACCACAACTGCTGGCGGCATTGATTTACCGACTGTCAGATGAACATACGATTTTATATGGGTGTAAATGCTAGTGGGGCCAGGAAGTTATCAGAATGATCCCATCTAAAATGGACATTGACAATATGACTCAGAAATCCTGGGTCTCGATGCTGATCATCGGCACCCTCCTCATTATCCTGGGGATCATCGCCTGTCTCAGCGGCAAAGGCTTCCTTGAGCTACTAATTGAGATTTACGGCCTGTTCCTAGTCATCATGGGCGTTGTTCAGCTCGTTCAGGGCGTTGAAAAGATGGGCGTCATCTGCATCGCAGTTGGCATCATCTTCATCGTCCTCGCCGCCCTGCTTTCGACTGTGCTGTGGTGGATCCTCGCCGCCCTGTTAATCATCACTGGAATCCTCATGGTTACCGGCTCCTCGAAATCCTTCATGGGCTTCAACCTGGATCACGGCAGCAAGGTCACCAACGTAGTGCTCGGTAGCCTGCTGATTATCGCTGGCATAATGTGCTTCCTGCCAAACTTCATTGTCGATGTCGAGAACATCATCATGATCATCATCGGTATCATGATCATCATCACCGGCCTTGGCTATGTTGTCAACGCAGTCCGCCTGAACAAGAACGAATCTGTCTGAAACCACCGATCGGAGCGGCCGACTTCTGGCTGTTCCGATCCCGACGGACTCTGGCCTGTCGGATTACTTTTATATCTTCCTGATCTGTGCCGCCATTTATGAAGCCTGGATTCGCTGTACGGCAGATCCGACTCGAGATGATAACAGATGTTCAGCATCAAAACGACCGGCGACCGGCTCACCGACCTCGCCGTGGCAACATGCTTGATGGTCTTCGGACTGATGACAATCGTCATGACCGCCGCGCTGCATAGCCACGACAGCCGTGACATACAGGACCTCTTCTGGGGCGCTGGCACCTTCTTGGCTGCGATCGGCCTAATCATGCTCATCCGTCCAGGGCTGGCGAAGAGCCACCGCCTGGATGACTACTATTGTGGCGCTCTGCTCCTGATCGGCGCGTTGCTCCTCCTGTGTAACCTTATGCCGCTCCTGCTGGTTTATTACACCCTGATCCTCCTGTGTGCCTTCGTCGGCATCGAGTTGGTCTTCGACCATTCAAAGCTGCTGAAAATCGACTTAGGCGATAGAAATGCTACGATCGTTGCCGGTTTCGTCCTCATCGTCATAGCGCTCATCCTGGCTTACGGCGCTCACACACTCTTGGATTACCTGACGTACATCATAGGGATCGCCTTCATCCTCAGCGCAGCCGTCCGCTTCTTCGTCGCCATCCGGGGCCAGCCGGCAAACGCTACAGCCTGAGCACCTCCGTCGGCCGGCGGCGATGAACGCCGCCGACTCTGATTTTTTCCAGCCGCGAAAGTTTGATTATCTGCGTGCCAATCCGCACATTGATGAAGAAGGGAGTGGATAAAAGCACGGTGGCCACCCAACCGGATAGTAGGGTAGCGGCGGAACAGCTGGCGGACAAGCAGCAGGAAATATCAGTCACCGAGTTCTTCGAGAAAAATAAGCAAATCCTGGGCTTTGACTCCCGCACCAAATCACTCCTGATGGGCGTCAAGGAGGCTGTCGATAATTCGCTCGACGCCTGCGAGGAGACCGGCATTCTGCCAGAAATCACCGTCCGGCTGGTCCGGCTCGACGATGATGACTTCAAGGTCTCGATTGAAGACAACGGTCCAGGCATTGTGCACCGCATGCTACCCAACGTGTTCGGCCGCCTTCTCTACGGCTCCCGCTTCCATGCGCTCCGGCAATCCCGGGGCCAGCAGGGCATCGGCATCTCAGCCACCATCATGTACGCGAATGTCTCCACCGGGCATCCAGCTCACGTCGCCTCTAAGATCGAGGGCGAGGATGCGGTCGCCTGGGAGATGGACATCGCAGTGGACACAAAAACCAACCGGCCGGTGGTCACGAACGACCGTGCCTTCGTCTGGGAGGGCAAGGCCCACGGCACACTCATCGAATACACGACTAAGGGCCGCTATCTCACCGGCAAACAGTCAATCTTCGAGTACCTGAAAGAGACTGCCATTGTCAACCCCCACGCCAGCATCTGCTTCCATGACCCAGATGGGAAGAAGTATATCTTCGAGCGTGCAACCGAAACCATGCCGCCGCGGGCACAGGAGATCAAGCCGCACCCGCAGGGCATGGAGATCGGAGACATGATGCGGTATGCCTGTGACAGCCAGCAGCCAACACTGAATGACTTTCTATGCAACGACTTCTGCCGCATAACCGGCCGTATCGCTGAGGAAGTCTGCACCAAGGCCGGCCTGAAGCCGACTGTGGATCCGCACAAACTCACCCGGGACCAGTGCAAAACACTGATAGAGACTCTCGCGCAGGTCAAGATCATGTCGCCGCCTACGGAGTGCCTCTCGCCCATCGGCGACGTGCTGATCAAAAAAGGACTGATGCACATTCTCGATGGACTTCGGCCCGAGTACTATGCTACCCCGATCACTCGGCCGCCGAAGGCCGTCAACGGAAATCCGTTCCTTGTCGAAGCCGGCATCGTCTACGGCGGCGAACTCCCAGCCGATGAGCAGGTCACCGTCCTTCGCTTTGCAAATCGCGTACCGCTGTTGTACCAGCAGGGCGCCGATGTCATCACCAAGGCCGTGTCCGAGGTCGATTGGCGGCGGTACGGCCTCGACCAGCGCGGAGGCAAAGGCATACCGTTTGGCCCTGCGATCATCCTGGTGCATGTTGCCTCAACCAAGGTCCCGTTCACATCCGAAGGAAAGGAGGCCATCGCTGCCCTGCCCGAGATCCAGGCGGAGGTCGATCAGGCCATCCGGATCTGCGCCCGCAATCTAAAGAACCATCTGAATAAGAAGGAGCGGAAGGCCAAGACCCACGAGAAGTTCGACATCGTGCAGCAGATTCTGCCTGATATGGCGTACAAGGCCGCCGAACAGCTCGGCCGCCCTGTCCCCGACCTCAGTCGGACCATCGTGAAGATCATGAACGTTGTCTGGGTAGAGCCGACCGCCGAGAAAGCGAACGGAGTCCGCCGGGTCGCCTTCACCGTATACAACTATACCGCTAAGACCCGTACGCTTATGCTGCATACCCAACTCCCGCTGGAATCAATCCGCGAAACCGATCTCCGGCAGGACCCACGCTTCGGCGGAACCAACGAAGAGGGCAAGTGCCAGTGGACTGTAGCTGACTTAGCTTCGGCCACCTCGACGCAGGTGACCTTCACACTCAGCGGCGACCTTGCCGATACCTACGACCCAGATGATGTCTTCGTTTCGGGCATAAACCCGCTACTAGTGATGGGCGCCGAGGCGCTGCCGGGCGACTGGGGCATCAAGGGCCTTGCCATCACCGAGAGCGATGAGGATCTTTCTTCCGAGGATGAAGAGGAAGAGCTGAAGGAAGAGAAAGAAGAAGAGGAGTTCGACAAGGAGGAGGACAAAGATGAAGGCGAATGAGCGGCAACAGACGGCCATGAAGACCCTGACCGGAGTCGTCAGCCAAATCTATGACAGCCTGGATCAGGGGAACATACCGACGATGACCCTGCCTCTGAGATCGAAACGCAATATCGAGTTCGACCCCCGGACCCAAGTATGGAAGTATGGCAGCCTGCGGACCACACGCACCGCCAAGACCGCGCAGGGCGCTATCGCCCTTCTCCGGACTGTATACACGGCTGAATTCATAAACGAGATGATCCGCGAGGGCAAATCGTCCACCCTCCGTGAGATGTACTATATTTCAGAAGGCTGGCACAATGCGAAGTTCCACACACAGGATGAGGGCAACCTTCTAGCTGAAGACTTGGAGACGGTCTCCGATTGCATGCGGGAGGACTTCAAGTTGCGGCCGGAGGAGAGCGGCTCTCACGTCTACGGGAACATCAACTTCCGGACGATGACGAAGAAGGGCATGAAGACGTTCAACTGCATCGACGACGTGGCCGAGACAGGTTTCGCCATCCCCTATTCTGTAGAGCAGGACACGTTCCAGATTGCCAGTCATGATGTGAAATTCATCATGGCTATCGAGTGCGGAGGCATGTTCGCCCGGCTGGTGGAGAACGGCTTTCCAGAGAAGTACCGGTGCGCCCTGGTCCACCTGAGTGGCCAACCCGCCCGGTCTACCCGGCGGCTCATCAAACGTTTGAACGAGGAAAACGGTCTGCCGATCGTGGTCTTCACCGACGGTGACCCCTGGTCGTTCCGTATTTACGCTTCAGTAGCCTACGGAGCCATTAAGACGGCGCACATCTCAGATTACCTCGCAACGCCGACGGCACAGTTTATCGGAATCACACCCTCAGATATACTCAACTATGACCTCCCGACTGACAAGCTCTCGGAGCGCGACTATGGCGCGCTCAATGCCGAACTCAGCGATCCACGCTTCGCCGACGAGTTCTGGGTCAACGAGATCAAAGCCATGATCGAAATGGGCAAGAAGGCAGAGCAACAGTCACTGGCCAAATACGGCCTGAATTACGTCACGGATCACTACCTGCCTGAGAAACTCACTCAGCTCGGCGTCCTTTGAAACCGCGGTCGGTTAACCGACCGCCCCGCCTTTTTTATAACTGCCACCGTCAGCAATTGTTTTACACATATTCTCCATCCCCGTTAATCAATTGATGTATTTTATTGTTCATTAAATTACAATAATAGACATTAAATATCACAAGTGATTAATGATGCTCACAGAATCTGAAGTGATATGATGTACAGCCCCACGAACGAAGAAACCGAACGGCTCGCAGGCCAGGGCTTCCGGACAATCCCCGTCGCCCGCACAATCCTTGCTGATGTGCGCACGCCCATTGAGGTCCTCAATGCCCTGCTACGGGTCGATGATCACTGCTATATCCTCGAAAGCGTCGAGGACCGGCAGCGGTGGGGCCGGTACACCTTCCTCGGCTTTCGGCCGCCCCTCGACTTCGTCTGTCACAACGGTCAGGTCACGGTCACCGAGCAGGGTGTGGCAACTACCTTCTCTTGCACGAATCCTTCGGCAGAGATACGGAAAATCATTGCACGCTATCGTAGCCCGCGGTTGGCAGACCTGCCGCCCTTCACCGGTGGCCTGGTCGGCTATTTCTCCTATGACTACTTCAAGTACGCCGAACCGAAATTAAGAATCAACGCGCAGGACGACGAGGGCTTCAAGGACGCAGACCTGATGCTATTTGACAAGGTAATAGTCTTCGATAACTGCCGGCAGACAATCACAATCATCGCTCACGCCTATGCCGACGACCTCCGGAACAGCTACACCAAGGCCTGTGCCGATATCGAGGAAATGATCGAACTGATTCGCCACGGAAAGCCGCGCGATCATGTGCCAGCAGTGCTAAAGTCAGACTTCCGGGCCCGGCATTCGGAAACGGATTACGAGCAGATGGTCGAGCAGGCTAAAATTCACATCCGCGAAGGAGACATCTTCCAGGTGGTGCTCTCGAACCGCTTCGAGGCAGACTTCGAAGGCAGCCTGGTCGATGTCTACCGCGTACTCCGGACCACCAATCCCTCCCCATACATGTTCTACTTCTCAGGCAGCGACATCGAGGTTGCAGGTGCCTCGCCCGAGACCCTCGTGAAACTTGTCGGAACAGAACTACACACTTTCCCTCTTGCCGGCACCCGCCCGCGGGGGAAGACCGAAGCGGAAGACCTGGCCCTGGAAAAAGACCTGCGTACCGACGAGAAAGAGCTCGCTGAGCATAACATGCTCGTCGACCTCGGCCGGAATGACCTGGGAAAGATATCCCAGTTCGGATCGGTCAAGGTCGAGAAGTACATGGAAATAGAGCGGTTTTCGCACGTGATGCACCTCGGTTCAACGGTGCGCAGCGAAATCCGGCCCGATAAGGACGCCCTCGACGCCGTCGAAGCCGTCTTACCGGCTGGCACTCTTTCCGGCGCGCCCAAGTTACGCGCCTGCCAGATCGTTGATGAACTCGAGGAAACCAAACGGGGTATCTACGGCGGGGCCATCGGCTACCTCGACCTCACAGGAAACCTCGACACCTGCATTGCAATCCGTATCGCCTACTGCAAGAATGGCAAGGTCTTCGTACGGTCCGGCGGCGGCATCGTCGCTGACAGCGTACCATCGAAGGAGTATCAGGAGAGCATCAACAAGGCAAAGGCCGTCATCGAAGCCGTCCACCGTGCCGCGGAGGGAATCGAATGAACACTCTGCTCATCGACAATTACGACAGTTTCTCGTACAACCTGTATCAGTTGGTCGGTGAACTTGATCCGGAAATCCTGGTCATCCGCAACGATGAAATGACGGTCGACGAGATCATCGCGCTCGCACCGGCCCGGATCATCATCTCACCCGGCCCAGGCAGACCGGAGGACGCCGGGATCTGCGTAGAGCTCATACGGCGGTGCCGGGGACATTTCCCCATCCTTGGCGTCTGCCTCGGCCACCAGGCCATCTGCGTCGCCTACGGGGCGACTGTGACCTACGCCGCGCACCTAATGCACGGCAAGAGCTCGACAGTCGACCTGAGCCTCGGCTCGGCCCTCTTCCGGGGGCTAGGCGGAGTCACAACAGTCGGCCGGTACCACTCGCTCGCCGTAGACCGCACTACGCTCCCGACCGACCTGAAGGTAACCGCCGAGACCGTCGACCGTGAGGTAATGGCGGTCGAGGATCGCCCGCGGAAGGTCTTCGGCGTGCAGTTCCATCCAGAGTCGATCCTCACGCCCGCCGGCCAGCAGATCATTCGCAACTTCCTGGAGGAGCGCTTATGAGCAGCATTGCCGACGCCATCCGCCAGCTCTCCCGCCGGCAGGACCTCACCTACGACGAGGCCGAGGGTGCGATGGATGAAATTATGAGCGGAAAGTGCACACCAGTGGCCATATCGGCCTACCTGACGGCGCTCTCGATCAAAGGCGAGACCGTCGATGAGATCGCGGCCTCGGCCGCGCAGATGCGCGCCCACGCCGTGAAGCTGCCGGGCGACCACACTGACGCCCTCGAAATCGTCGGCACCGGCGGCGACCAATCGAACTCGTTCAACATCTCCACCACCGCTGCGTTCGCCGTGGCCGCCTGCGGAGTCCCGGTCGCCAAGCACGGCAACCGGGCGGCCTCCAGTCAATGCGGGGCTGCCGACGTCCTTGAGGCTCTCGGAGCCCGTATCGACACCAAGCCGGCACAGACCGCCGCCGTCATGGACGCCTGTGGCTTCTGCTTCATGTTCGCGCAGAAGTACCACGCTTCGATGAAGTACGTGGCGCCGGTGCGCAAGGAGCTCGGCATCCGCACGGTGTTCAACATCCTCGGGCCGCTGACCAACCCCGCCGCCGCTCGCAACCAGCTGTCCGGCGTCTTCAGCGCCGATCTGGTCCGGCCGATGGCTGAGGTGCTCACCAAGCTGGGCGTCGAGAATGCACTCGTCGTCTACGGCGAGGACGGCCTCGACGAACTGTCTGTCGCTGCACCCACCCGCTGCTGCGAGATGCGGCACGGCCGGCTGAGCGAATACCTGGTCACGCCCGAAGAGATCGGACTTTCCCGCTACCGGCATGAGGAACTGGTCGGCGGCAATCCGGCAACGAACGCGGCAATCACCCGCGCCGTCCTCGGCGGCGCGCCCGGCGCGAAGCGCGCCGCGGTCCTGCTGAACGCCGGGGCCGGCCTGTACACGACCGGCCGGGTGAAAGACCTGGCCGACGGCTGCGAGCTCGCCGCCCGCGCGATCGACTCCGGCGCGGCGATCCAGCTGCTCGACCGGTACGTCGCTCTCACGAGGTCGTACGCATGAGGGCGACGGGCGGCATCCTGGGCGAGATCGTCCGGGACACCCGTCTCCGCGTGAACGCCGACCAGGCGCTCGTCCCGCTGCCGACGCTCGCGGAACGCTGCCGTCTGCTGCCCCGCCAGGATCCCGCCCGCTTCCGGCGGGCCCTGCAGCAGCCCCGGCTGACGGTCATCGCTGAGGTCAAACAGGCGTCGCCGTCCAAGGGGCTCATCGCCGCCGACTTCCCGTACCTGGCCATCGCCCGGGACTACGAGGCCGGCGGCGCCGCGGCCATCTCGGTGCTCACCGAGCCGCACTTCTTCCGTGGCAGCGACCGCTACCTCGAGGAGATCGCCGGCGCGGCGCATGTGCCGGTACTTCGCAAGGACTTCGTCGTCGACGGCTACCAGCTCTATCAGGCCCGGGCACTCGGCGCCGCGGCAATCCTGCTGATCGCCGCAGTCCTGGACGATGACGAGCTCGCCGCCTACACGGAGCTGGCCCGCGAACTCGGCCTGGGCACGCTGGTCGAGGCGCATACCGCCGCCGAAGCGGACCGGGCCGTTGCCTGCGGCGCGGACGCGGTCGGCCTCAACAACCGCGACCTCACCACCTTCCAGGTGGACCTCGGGACCAGCCTGCGGCTGCTCGACCGCCTCCCGACCGGGACGGCCACCGTCTCGGAGAGCGGCATCAGCAGTCGGGCGGAGACCGTCCGGCTGGCCGCCGCCGGGTTCGACGCGGTCCTGGTCGGCGAGACGCTCATGCGGAGTGCCGACCGTCGGGCGGCGATAGGAGCGCTGCTTCCGTGACCACCGTCAAGATCTGCGGTCTGCGCTGCGCAGAGGACGTCACCTGCGTCAACGCCGGCCGGCCGGACCTGGCCGGCTTCGTCTTCTATCCGGGTAGCGCCCGCTGCGTCACCCCGGCTCAGGCAGCTGCGCTCAGCGCGCAGCTGGCCCCCGGGATCGTATCGGTCGGAGTCTTCGTCGACGCCGATCCCGCACTCATCGCGGACCTCGCCGCGCAGGGCGTCATCCGGCTGGCCCAGCTGCACGGCCATGAGGACGCAGCTTATCTGACGCGGCTCCGGGCGCTCGTCTCTATCCCGGTGATACAGGCCTTCCTGCTCCGCACGCCGGCGGATGCTGCGGCCGCACAGGACTCGGCGGCGGATCTCATCCTGCTGGACAACGGCCACGGCTCCGGCCGGACCTTCGATTGGTCGCTGGCAGCGGCCGTCGAGCGGGATTACTTTCTGTCGGGAGGCCTCACGCCGGAGAATGTCGACGCTGCGATCGCCCGGCTGCACCCTTACGGCGTGGACGTGAGCTCGGGGGTCGAGACCGGCCCCCGGAAGGACCCAGAAAAAGTGCGGCGGTTCCTCGCCGCCGCGGGTC
>Ga0070399_1001764_pt1 | contig 21759 bp, 19 predicted proteins | sample BioMet4_FD_61217 | JGI IMG/M metagenome (GOLD analysis project Ga0070399, IMG submission 61217) | Microbial communities from bioreactor (seeded with sewage sludge) at LBNL, California, USA - Biofuel metagenome 4 (version 1) | ecosystem: Engineered > Bioreactor > Anaerobic > Unclassified ... | reverse complement strand
CATGATACTGGGTAGTCTATTGATTAACCCATTCGTCATTTCTGCGCAACAGAATATGACGCGTGAAGAGCGCGTTAAAGCTCTGGAGCAAGTTAAAGCTGAGGAGCAGAAGGCAAGCAAGTTAAACACCACAGCTTTGCCCGATTTATCGGAAGGAGAAAACACATTGGAACTTCCTCCCCTTTCCGTTTTTTTAGATGCAGTTACAGAAAATGCCACGGTAAAAAAAGCGCGTTCGCAGGTCGAGCAAACAAAGAACGAGTATCAAATAGAAAAGCGTAATTGGTGGAATTATTTTCGTTTAAATGGTAGCTATTCTTATGGCAAATACAATATTCTAAGTAATAATAGCGATGAATTAACCCCAATGTATCAGACGACCATGTCCAGTGCTCAGCACACATTCAATATAGGAGCCAGCGTTAGCGTAGGCATTGGAGATCTTATTAATCGCCCATCTAAATTAAAAAATTACCGTTATAATATTGAGCAACTCCAATATACCGAGGATGAAGTAATGGAAGAGAGAAAGCTAAGAGTACTTGAAGCATACAATGCCGTCACCGAGCAACTAGCTACTATTAAAGCTAAAGCTGAAACCGCAGCTCTATATAATGCCCAAATGAAAATACTGGAGTATAATTTTATTAACGGGACATTAGACATTTCTGGTTTAGCAGTAGAACGCTCTAGGCGTACAGGTGCCGTTACAACTTACGAACAAAGTCGCGTGGCGTTGCATAACTCCATTATTTTATTGGAAATGTTGACTAATGTAAAAATTATTAAAGACAAATAATAACAAATTAATGGATATTGCACGATTCATATCACAGTTCTTTTATCGTATCCGCTACTGGCTACTTTGGGGAAGCTTATTTGTCACCGGATTGGTAGTATATTTCACCCAGTTTCTCCCGTTCAGCTACACTGTCAAAAGCAGCATATATGCAGGAGTTACAAATAGCACTTCTTTAGATGGAAGTTCCATAAACTATGCAGCTATCAATAGCACATTCGACAACCTTATCAATATTGCCAAATCTCCAGGTACTTTAAAAAAAGTATCTGTTCGTTTGTTGGCTACCGCCCTCACTTACGGCGAGGATTGGAAGGATAATCAGTATATTTTAGCCAAGAATTATCGACAACTTAAGCAGGCAACTCCAAAAGAAGTATTGGCTTTGGTTGATAGAAAAAGCTTAGATAAAACCATTGCGAACTTGAAAGCATACGATAAAGTGAGTCCTACAAACTTTGTATATGCCATATTCAATCGCCCGGGTGCATTTTACAGTGCAGCAGCGATGGATCAAATAGAAATAAAGCGTGCTGGTAATAGTGATATACTCAATATTACCTACACCTCAGCAGATCCTGGTATCACCCAGCAAACTATTAGTATTCTTATTGACGAGTTGATAAAAGCATATGAAGTCCTACGCTTTCAGGCAACCCAAGATGTAATTGCCTATTTCAAAAAGCAAGTAAGATTAGCTAAAATAGAATTGGATAAGCAAGAAGATGACTTGATGAATTATTCCGTTCAAGAAAGAGTTATCAATTACGGCGAAGAAACTAAAGCTCTTGCCGGCACTAGATATGGAGTGGATGATCGTTTGGAGCAAGTTGAACGTGTTTATCAAGGAGCCACTTCACTTCGAAAGATGCTTGAAGACAAGATGGACATCCGTGCCAAGATTATACGAAATAATACCGACTTACTTAAGGAATTGGAAAAAGTCAGTTCTTTGAATCAAAATATTATGGAACAAGAAATCTTTGTTTCAGATAAAGCAAGGAGCGAAAGTCAAAATATAAACAATGATAAAAGAGCCTTAAAAAAAGCGGAAGAGAATATCAGCCATATTTCGGATAATTTAAATGAATACAGTTTTTCAAAAGAAGGCGTAGGCATAAAGAATATGATAGATGAATGGCTAAAATCTTTGGTAGATGAAGCCAAAGCAAAAGCTGAATTGAAAGTGTTACAGTCACGTCAAAACGACATATTCGATCAATATAGTCACATGTCCCCAATTGGTACACAGGTCAATCGCAAGCAGCGTGCTATCGGAATAGCCGAGGACAATTACCGAACACAGTTAAGCGGACTTGCCAATGCTAATTTACGATTGAAAAATATAGAAATGAGTACCAGCAATTTGCAAACCATTACTCCCCCGGACTTCCCCCTAACAGATAACGGGCGAAAACGGGCAATATATGTACTTATTGCATTTATCGGGAGTTTGGTGTTTATTACAGGCTATTTCTTATTTGTTGAGGTACTCGACCGTACATTACGAGATCCTATTCGAAGCAGGAGGCTTACCGGACTCCCTGTTATTGCAGCCTTCAACGGAACCAGCAATCTCAAATTCAGAGGCTTCCTCCGTATGTGTAATCGCATTGCAGCGGGATATTGTTGTCGCCAGTTGAATAATTACCTGCAGACCGGACGCCCTACCATTATTAATCTTATCAGTATGGAAAAAGGCGAAGGAAAAAGCTTCCTAACAAAATATTTTGTAGAATATTGGAAGAGTCAAGAAATACGTGTTCGGGTAGTGAAAGCTGGAGTCGATTTTGAAATTTCGAATCCGGAATATATTAATGCAAGACGATTGGCTGATTTTTGGCAACGGAATGAAGCTGAAAAAGATGCAGACATCATATTAGTTGAATACCCTGCTGCAAGCCGAAATTCCATTCCATTGGAAGTTCTAAAGGAAGCGGATATAAACTTACTTGTAGCTAATGCATGCCGATTATGGCGTGATAGTGATGATGCAACACTTTTACCGATCAAAGAAGCATTGCGCAATCGTCCATTCTTCTTTTATCTCAATAATGCCGACCGCGAAGTGGTAGAATCATTTACAGGTGAATTACCCCCCAAGACACCAATGCACAGTTTATTTAGCCGATTATCTCAACTGGGATTGACATCCAAAAAGGCTGCTGTTAAATAATAATTAAAATATTACAATGGCACCTATATACGAACAACGGGAGATTTCACCAAAGCTATTTACATACGGCTTTTTTATAGCTGGACTTTGCGCTTTGGCCTATGCCCTCGTATTCCAAAAATTACTGATAGCCTTGATCATAATGGGTGTGCCCCTTGCTGCTATTGGCTTCATATATAGCATCCGCTATCCAAGATTAGGATATGCATTATATGCCACTCTTTCCTATTATTTAACGGCGCTTATGCGCTATACTTATCATGAGGGCTATAGCGTATTCTTGGACATACTTCTTCTATATCTTTTCCTTTGTGTGCTTTTTAATGTCTGGCGGAAAGAGGCGGCGATCCATTTTCAAAATGCTGTTAATATACTCACCATAAGCTATATTCTATGGATGCTTTATGTGCTCGTAGTATTTGCTACTACTTCCACTCGGCAGGAGAATATGGTTATGGGTATACGTCAATGGATCTTTGGTATTCCTATTCTTTATATTTTATCCTCTTTACTTGCAGACAATCCTAAAACACTAAGAAAAGGGCTGATCCTTCTTGGAGTATTCACTATAACCGCTTTCTTAAAACTCCTCTATCAAAGATACCGTTGGTTTGATGCAGCGGAAACAGCATGGTTAATGAATGGTAGTTGGTATACCCATTTACTAAGTTCCGGCATTCGATATTTTTCAATATTCAGTGATGCCGGTAATTTCGGAGCCAATATGGGTATGATTAGCACCATATATGGAATAATTTCTTTAAACACCAGAAGCCGTACTTTTCGTGTCTTTTGTTTTTGCATCGCTATAATGGGTGTAATAGGGATGTTTATGTCAGGCACTCGAAGTGCAATTATCATTCCTTTGGGTGGCATAATGCTTTATTGTTTAATCAGCAAGGACCTTAAAGTTATGCTTGTTTCCGCTTTTAGTGGTTTACTCATATACCTTTTCTTTGCTTTTACCAATATTGGAGATGGGAATTCCTTTATACACCGCATGCGTACAGCATTCCGGCCTACAGCAGATGGATCATATAATGTCCGTGTTGAAAATAGAAAGCTTATTCGGGAGTATATTTATACACATCCCTGGGGAGCGGGCATAAGAGAAGGAGTACCGAGAATTCTCCCGATAGGTGATCAATTTAAAGAAGATACCATCCCTCCCGACTCATTCTACGTTTCTATCTGGGTACAAACCGGATACATCGGGCTTATACTTTACCTTGCCATCTATGCAGCAGTATTCATCAGGTGTTGCTACGTTGTAATGTTCAAAGTCTGCAATAAAGAATTAAGGCACACTCTTGCCGCATTATTGTGCGGAGTATTCGGTATCTGGCTCAACGGATATGCCGGTGAAGGGATGGGACAGCCACCCAACAATTTTCTCATTGCGGCTGCACTGGCTTTTATATTGAATGGGCCTTATATTGATAGGCAAATGGCTCCGGAATTATTGAATAATAAAAAAAATAAGATATGAATGACGTCTTTTCTTTATTAAATCCCGATTGGTGGATGGACGAAAACAACAATGCCCTGCAAATAACCGATGCACTCCTTTTCCTGCTATTGTCTATTCCGGTCGTTTATCTGTTCGTTTGCGCACTGTTTTCGTTGGCCAAATATAAAAACCCATATCCCGAAACAAAAATCAAGCATCGTTTTCTGGTTCTTTTCAATGTGTTTCGCAACGGTCAGGAAGTTATTCAGTCAATCAATCTTTTTCTGGATACCCAGCAATATCCCAGTGACAAATATGCAGTTGCCATAGCCGCTTCACAATTATCGGAGCAAGATATTGTCACTCTATTAACAATGCCCGTCAATATTGTTGTACCTGACAAAGAAGAATGTACTAAAGTATATGCCATCCAGCAAGTAATGGAGCGATATGCTCCCGATGAATACGACATGGTGATTCTTTTCAATTCGGATAACCGCATTGTGCCCACTGCACTCGATTTATTCAATAATGCTTATTATGCCGGATGCGATGCCATACAGGCGCATCCCATGACGGAGAATCTGACAACAGACATTGCCATTCTTAATGCCACCAGTGAGGAAATCAACAATAATATTTTCCGTAAAGGACATACCCGTATGGGATTTTCTTCGGCTCTGATCGGATCGGCCATGGCTTTCGATTTTAATACGTTCCATCGTATCTGCCCTACTCTTGAGGGACAAGATCTGAGTAAGGCTATTGAAGCAGCATTTCTCAAAGAAAATATTTATATAGAATACCTTGAAGAAGTGGTATGCTATAGTAAAAAGGTGGAGAGTGCCAACAGTTACGAAAAAGAACGCATAGGTTGGGTAAACACCCAAAAAAGCACGACCTTCTATGCCTTGAAAAATCTGCCCATCGCAGTACTGAAAGGAGAATGGGATTACGCCAATAAGATGTTTCAATGGATATTGCCATCTCGTTTATTACTTCTTGCTTATCTGGCTATTTTCACAATTGTTATTACTACGCTCGACTGGCAGCTGTCTTTTAAATGGTATGGACTTATTTTCATGACGGTTCTTGCTTTCCTGATGGCCCTGCCCGAAGGTGAAATCAGTAAACAATTCCGCCACGCTTTCTGGTCTTTACCGATATTGGTATTTGCTTCCGGTTTTAGCCATATTAAAAACATATTTCCCAAAAATAAGGATGCAAAAGAGAAGGTAGCAAAGGGAAAAAAAAAGGAACAGAAAGGAGAAGTTAAAAAGCAATCATGAGAATAGCCATTGAAGCTCAGCGTATTTTTCGTCCCAATAAACATGGGATGGACTTTTTTGCCTTGGAAACGATCCGTCATCTTGAACAACTGGATGATGGCAATGAATATTATGCCATTACTGCTCCGGGAGAGAATCGCCACTGCCTGGAAGAGACTCCCAATCTTTCAATTGTGGAGGTTAAGTGCCCTTCCTATCCGCTATGGGAACAAGTAGCACTGCCACTGGCTGTAAAGCGATTGGGGATAGACTTGCTGCATTGTACCTCCAATACAGCTCCCTTAAACTGTCCGGTACCACTAGTGCTGACACTGCACGACATTATCTATATGGAACCGCGTGCACAGCGCAGTTTGTCGCTTTATCAGGAAATGGGACGTTATTATCGCAGACTCGTCGTACCGCGCATCCTGAAAAACTGTAAAAAAATAGTCACCGTATCGCAGTTTGAATGTAACCGTATCCGTGAAACCATGAAATTACCGGAAGAACAAATCACTTCAATCTACAACGGTTACAATCCTCGTTTCCGTGAGATTCCGGAAATTGACATGCATATTGTGAGTCAATACACTCCCAAACCGGGTTTCCTGTTTTTTCTGGGCAATACTGATCCGAAGAAAAATACCGCACGTACCCTGAAAGCTTACAGCATCTATTTGCAGAAATCAAGGATAAAGCGTCCGATGCTTATAGCCGATCTTAAAGAGACACACCTTTATGAAGTACTGAAACAGGAAAATATATATCACATTAAACCGTATCTTTTCTATCCCGGATATATCGACACCGATGATATGCCGATGTTATATAATGCTGCCTTTGCTTTCCTTTATCCGTCACTACGTGAAAGTTTCGGTATCCCCGTACTGGAAGCCATGGCATGCGGTACACCGGTGATAGCGAGCAACACTTCCGCCATACCCGAAATAGCGGGTAACAGTGATCTTTTTGTTGACCCCATGAAACCGGAGATGATTGCAGATACCATCTTGCAACTGGAAGAAGACGAAGCTTTCCGTGACAGGCAGGTGGTACATGGATTAAATAGGGTTAAAGAGTTCTCATGGAGAAAAACCGCGGAAGCTTATTCTCATATTTATGCGGAAATATACGAAGAAATGCGATATCATTAAATATTCGGAAAATGAAAACAAGAACACCTTATGACAGGAACGACTTAAAGATTCGTAGAAGAGACAAAGTTGTTGAGATAGGATCTGGGCATAATCCGATGTACAGATCTGATGTCATTGTTGAAAAGTATATTAACGATAATTCTCATCGTTGTGGGGACATTAAGATTTATCCGCATCAAACATTTATTAATGCAGATGGAGAGAATCTTCCTTTTAAAGATCAAGAATTTGACTATGCAATATGCAATCAGGTCCTAGAGCATGCAGAACACCCCGATTTATTTATGAATGAACTCTCTCGCGTGGCTAGACGGGGATATATAGAGACTCCAAGTTTATTAGGTGAGCATTTATTCCCCAAATATTCTCATAAATGGGTCATATTGGATATAGATGGTAAATTGGTATTCTTTGAAAAATCAAAAATGCCCGGGAACTATGAGAATAATTATGGTAGTCTATTTCTAAACTACTTACCGTATCAATCTCTGATTTATAAAATGCTATGGCTAACAGAAGGGTCTATAATGAATAACCGATACGAATGGAAAGATGGCATTGATTACATTGTTAATCCAGCGGAAGAATATTACCTTAGTTTTTTCACCCGGCCATGGGATATGAAAATGGCAGAAAAGTTATTCCCTCGAAGAAGTATAATACAAGAAATTACAAAAACATTTCCTGCAATGCTTCACTTAGCAAAATATGAAATTAAACGTATTAAAAAACACTCTACAATGACAATTGAAAGCTATGCTCAAATCCATAACAAAAAAATATCATGATTTAATAGTATTATGAAAGCACTCTTCATTGTTTTTTATGGATTTAATGAGTATAATGGCATTAGCAAAAAAATAAAATATCAAGTTAATGCCCTGAAAAATAATGGAGTGGACATTCGTACATGCTATTATGAAGTAACAACTGAAGGGAATAGGGAATGGTTAATTGATAATGAAATACTGATTAATCTAGGAAAAGGAATTATAGCCAAACTTAAAAAACGCATTGACTTTACTCCAATTATCCGATATATCCTAACAGAGAAAATCCCATTTGTATATATCCGTTCATATCATAATTCCAACCCGTTTACAATTTTTTTTGTAAAAGCATTAAAGAAAAGAGGTATAAAAATATTTTTAGAGATACCAACCTACCCTTACGATCAAGAATATTCATCCGTTATAGGAAAGATACAACTATATACCGATAAACTTTTTCGTAAGACATTCTGTAAGTATATTGATGCTATTGTTACTTATTCCAACGATGATTTTATATTTGGAAAACGGACTATACGTATTTCCAACGGAATAGATTTTAATAGCATTCCACTCAGAAAACCATCGAATCATCCAGCCAACGAACTACATTTAATTGGTGTAGCGGAAATACATTTCTGGCATGGTTTCGATCGATTAATCAAAGGCATGGGATTGTATTATCAGAGTGACCCGAAAATCAAGATTTACTTTCATCTGGTAGGAAGTTTTAGTGGAACAAGGGAACAAAACGAGATCGTACCTCTAATTAAAGAATACGGATTGGAACCGTACGTTATCTTATATGGTAATAAATACGGAAAAGAGCTTGATCATATTTTCAACCAGGCGGATTTTGCAGTCGGAAGCCTTGCAAGACACCGGAGTGGAATCACTGCGCTGAAAAGTTTGAAAAACCGTGAGTATGCTGCCCGGGGATTTGCCTTCATATATTCAGAAAAAGATGATGATTTTGACAATATGCCCTATATTTTGAAGGCACCTGCTGACGAAAGCCCTATAGATATCTTCCAGCTTATAGAATTTCACTTATCACAATCATTATCTCCCGAAGAAATCAGAGCATCCATAAAACATTTGTCTTGGAATGAGCAGATGAAAAAAATAGGTGAAGATTCTGTTATAAAAAACTTGGTCAATCAACAGTAAAATTCACAGTATGCAACCTAAAGTTTCAGTCATAATTCCGGTATACAATACAGCATCCTACTTACGTGATACAGTAGACAGCATTCGAAATCAAACATTGCATGAAATTGAAATTATCATTTTAAATGATGGTTCCACTGACAATAGTCTGGATATTATTAAAGAGTACGCTGCTCTAGACAATAGAATTCAATATTACTCGCAACCCAATCAAGGCATTGCAGTAACTCGCACTAATGCATTGAAATATACCAATGGTAGATATCTATATTTTATAGATAGCGACGATATATTAGAAGATAAACGCGCACTTCAAGAATGTTTCGAATTATGTGAAAATGAGAAATTGGATTTTGTTTGTTTTGACGCTATACAGAAACAAGAGATAGAAAAACAAAACAGTAACATACCGAACTATACAAGAGGAGATAAAATAGAAAATAAGATCTGGAATGGTAAAGATCTGCTGGAATATGAGCTTATCCACAAACTATTACGCACTCCTGTATGGCTATATTTTATAAACAGATCATTCTTAACTGCTTTTTTTAAAAGATTTATTCCTGGAATTATTCATGAAGACAACAGTTATGTTATTCAGATTCACCTTAATGCAAAATGTGTGAGATACATTAGCAAATCATATATAACGCGCAGGGTACGTCAAAATTCCATAATGACGAATAAATTCAGCATGCGAAATATTGAGGGATATACAGCAGGATGCATTGAAATACAAGATCTAATTCAAAATCATCCTGAATGGAAAACTGTAATTGACTTATACCTTCATAATACACTGAATGACGTTATCTGGGCAGGACATCGCATGACTTTCTTGGAGAAGGTGGAAACTTTTTGCCGTTTTCACCGCTTATCACTGAATAAATATATTACTTTAAGAAATTGGGTCGTGTTTTGGCTAAAAAGAAAATAATTAAAATGGTCTCTATCATTACTGTAAACTATAACGGCCTTATTGATACTTGTGAACTGATTGAATCTTTCCGCAAGTATGAAACATATCCATACGAGTTTATTGTAGTAGACAATGGATCGGAACTACCCGAAGGAGACGAAATACAAAAACGATATCCGGAAATTAAAGTAGTACACAATATCAATAATGGATTTGCCGGAGGCAACAATGCAGGATTAAATATGTCCCATGGAGATTACCTGTTCTTCATCAATAATGATACCTTTATTAAAAAACCCATACTCGAAGTGCTCGTAAAAAGACTCTGCGTACCCGAAAATGGAGGGGTATCACCTATGTTGAAATATAGCCATAGTCCGGACATTATTCAATACGCCGGTTTTACTCCTTTCACTCCCGTAACCTTACGTAATGCTGCCATTGGCTTTCATGAAAAGGATCAGCCAAACTACCATATACCTTGCAAAACGGCCTCACTTCATGGAGCTGCCATGATGGTCAGACGTGATGTGCTACAACGCGTTGGGCCTATGGCTGAAATTTATTTTTTGTTTTACGAAGAGTTCGATTGGTCGGCCGCTATACATCGTGCAGGATACAAATTGTGGTATGAACCTGGCGCCGTAGTATATCATAAAGAAGGCATGACTGCCAGTAAAGGCTCGGCGATGAGAGAGTTTTACCTTTCAAGGGCGCGAATATTATATGTACGGAGAAATCTAAAAGGCATCAACAAATATTTATCATTATTCTACCACATTCTTCTTGCTGCCCCTAAAAAGTCTATATCCTACTTTATAAATGGAGAAGTGAAACTTAGTGCAATTGTTATTTGGGGAACACTCAAGGGGTTATTTAAAAGAAATATTTATTGAAATCTTCTCCTCTTCTCTATTTTTTTATACTTTCGCATTGTTTTTTTATTATAAAATGACAAAAAAATTACTTTAACGGTATTCCTCAACGAAGAGGAAGTGTTTCAATTGAGTGAAAAAACGGTGCATGAAAAAACTGAAATGGCAGTTTTGGACATCATAGCCAAGTGTGTGATAAGTTTGCTGGGCAGCAAAATCGAAATCAGTGACCGCGAAGAACGTGCGTTAGCACACCTCCGCAATGTGACCAAGCCTTACAAACATAATACCGAAAAAGGTAAAGGTAAAGGTAAAAAGAAAAAACATTGATTGCTAAAGAGTTAAACTAATGTGTGTTTTTTCTACCTATAATCATTCTCCTCCTTAAGTGAAAAGTAAAGATTAATAAATGCTAAAAAAAGCAATTGTACACCCTTAACCGACAATAAAGAATTAAAACGCGTTCTGTACGTTTCTCGGCTATCTCCAACAGCCAATACATACAAAATAGTGTACACTTACCTCCTTCTTAGAATCTATTTTATTACTAAATTTATCACGCAGTTTTAATGAGAAAGATTGCCTGACCATAGTATGCATTTTTCTACATAGTAAGTGCACGACGTCCTTCCCTTTTAAACCGATTAATAAAATAAATAAAAATCTAATTCTTTAAAAACAACAACAATGGACAGGTTTTATTATCTGAAGCATCAGATCACAGCGTCGAACGACCCAAGAATTCAAGCAATGGTAGAACAGGAAGGTGCAAAAGCTTATGGTACGTATTGGTACATTATTGAAAAGCTCAGCATGCTGCCCGAACCGCGGGCGGAATTAAAATACTTGAAGCATTTTGTAGAGAAAGGGTTTTCTTATAGCTATATGGTGAAAATTATAACGGAATTTGGTCTGTTTAAAGTGAAAGATGGTTATTTTACAAACCTTGATCTGAATATTCGCAGGAAGAAGGAGCTGTCTTCGATTCCACAGAGAGAAAGCATGAAAAATGAAGGGGACACCGAAGAAAAACCTGACGAAAATAGAATGTCCCATGCAAAAAGCATTGCCGGATATGAAGAAAAAAACACCGAAAAAGATGGAAAAAGGACGAAAAATCAAGGTTTTACTGCCATAAAAAAGCACTTTTTGGACGAAAAAATGAATTTTCAGAAAGTTGAAAATAGTATTAAAACACTAATTAACAACACATTACAAGAATTTCCTATACATAATAAAGAGAATATAGAGAATAAAACAACAACAACAACAGAAGAAAAAGAAGAAACTGCTGTTGCTGCTGATAAAACTATTAATTCTTTTCCGGCAATTACAGACGACAATCCTGTCCGTCCTATCCGTCCCTGGCAGCAACTGGTGGATGAAATGCGTCTGGAAAGCATGTGGACGGATATTGCCTGCATGAAGTGCGGATATGGAATTCTGCTTAAGCGCCATTACAAAGAGGCTATCGAAGAATTCCGCAGGCATATCATTTTATATGGCAAGGGGGATAATCTACTGACAATGAACGATGTACACAACTATTTCGCCAATTATACCGCAGCAGGTACCCGTACATCCATCGCTCTGCGTGATTACCTGCTTACTCTTGATGCCGGACAGGAAAACAAACACTCAGTCTATTGCCATGAATGCTTCATCGATGGGCACCGGACTTATGGCGGCGAGCCCATACCCAACGATGCACCGCCACGTCCAAACGACTGTGCGGTGTGGAATAAGACCGCCCGGAAGTGGGTGACACAGGATAACGTCCTTCCCTTTAAATAACCACGGGATATGTTCCGATACCTCGGCAGATAAAGACCCCAAAGTCGGTAGGTAAGTCTCCTGAAGCCAGTGAGTAAAGCCCCTGAAGCCAGTGGGTAGAAGCCTTGAAGCCAGTGGGTGGAAGCCTCGAAGCCGGTGGGTAAAGCTCCTGAACCCCATGGGTGAAACCGCTTGAGCCGGTAGTTAAAACCAACGAACTCCGCAGATAGAGGAACTTTACCTGCCTGCTTGGAAGAAAGCACCTTGCTGCCATGCCATACGCTAACACAGCAGGCAAGCATGATTCGGAAGGGTCACGCTTCACCACTTTTTTTGAGCATAGAATAAACCAACTATTTTGTAAATATAATAAAACCATGAGAAATTTCAACTCATATCACATTGATGTTCACGGCCGTATTAGCGGCCAAGTAAAAACAATCTGCCCTAACTGCAACGAAACACGGCATCACAAAGGGGACAAATCACTGTCGGTTAACGTCGACACGGGGCTTTGTTTCTGCCATCATTGCAATTGGAAGGTCTATGTACCGGACGAAGCCGAGCTTCGCGAAAAACGTATGAGGGAAGAAAAATGGAAAAAACGCATCTCCCTGCCCTCCCATTTCCAACGTCCCGTATTTGATGCCCGTAAAACAACACTCTCTGAAAAGACGGAGCGCTATCTTGTCGAGACCCGTTGCATTCCGCAGGATGTCATCCGCGAGCTCCGCATCACCGAACAAATGGAGTACATGCCGCAGTCGGGCAGGAATGAAAACTGTATCTGTTTCAATTATTTTGAAAACGGAGAACTGGTCAACACCAAATCGCGCAGCGGACAGAAATATTTCAAAATGGTGAAAGATGCCGAACTCATCCCCTACCATCTCGACGGAATAATGGGCACCTCCGAATGCATCATTACCGAGGGTGAACTGGATGCAGCTTCGTTTATGGCCATCGGACGAAAAGATGTCATTTCGGTACCGGCCGGAGCCAACGGTAATCTGACGTGGATGGAACGCTTTATCGATACTCATTTCGAAGATAAACACACGGTATTCATTGCCACGGATGCCGACGCTCCCGGCATGAAGCTGCGTGACGAACTTATCCGACGTTTCGGCGCCGAACGCTGTCGTGTGGTACACTACGGAGCGGAATGCAAAGATGCAAATGAACATTTGGTCAAATATGGCCGTGAAAGTCTCCGTATAGCATTGGAGCAAGCCGAAGAAGTACCTATCGAAGGAATTTTCACCGCCCGGGACTTACACGCGGAACTACGTGCGCTCTACGAAAACGGCGTGGGAAAAGGTGCTGAAACAGGATGGGAAAATTTTGATAAAAATTGTACTTTCGAATTAAAACGGCTGATGATTGTCAGTGGACAGCCCGGCGATGGAAAATCGGAATGGGTGGATGAACTGGTGTTGCGCCTCTGTCTGCGCCACGGATGGAAGATAGGGTTCTTCAGCCCCGAAAACATTCCCATAGTGTACCACTTGCGTAAACTGGCGGAAAAACTAACCTCTTTCAGTTTCGCACCGAACGTAGGCATGACCGAGGATCTTTACGAGAGAGCGGAAAATTTCCTTACCGACAATGTTTGCCACATCCTGCCCGGCAATGATGACTACTCATTGGAAACGATTCTCGAAAAAGCCCGTGGGCTGGTAGTCCGCAAAGGCATCCGGATATTGGTCATCGATCCACTCAACCGTATCGACCAGCATCTGCCGCCCAATCAGACCGAAGTACAGTATCTCTCGTCATTCCTCAGTACACTGAGCCGGTTTGCCGTTCAATATGGATGCTTGGTGATATTGATAGCCCATCCGCGCAAAATCAGTCGTGATCCGGTGACTGGAAAGCGTCCCCATGTAGAAATGCAGGATATATCGGGTAGTGCCGATTTCTTCAACAAAGCGGATTTTGGTATTATTGTGGAACGGGACGATGCCAAAGGCATGGTTACCGTCCACATTGAGAAGGTAAAATTCAAGCATTTGGGCTCTAAAGGTAAAGCCTACTTTGTATACAACAGAGCAAACGGTCGTTACTGGCCGTGTGAAGAAGGCCCCACTCCTATTTATGGCAATGATGCCCCGGGGCCTGTAAATACGGTTTTCGATACGGAAAGCTGGGTATAAAGCATTATCCTACTATCAGGGTGCACCAAGTGCCCCTACAATGAGCTGTACTTGTGCAGGAGTGTAACGCCTGCAAGTACGGCTCATCCCCGTTTTGCGTAGCCTTTCCTCCAGACCCGGATATGTCCGTATCCATTCGTTAAACTGATTGACAGCCGTCTGTTGTTGTACTCCACTGATATAAAGCAATGCCAGTTCTCCTTTACCATAACTGCGTATGGGGAAATCCACTTCGTCCATTGCTTCCGTTTTTTCTCCTTTTATCATCATGATTAATCTTTTAAATGCCAGAGCTTCATTATAAAGTTAAATAAAGTCTACCCTCTTTAAAGCATAACAAATATACAAAAACAAAAGGAAAACATCAAACATAAACCTCATTTATCCTCAGAAAAACAGACTAAACCTCCGTCAACATTCCTCAACCTCAATATGCCCTATTAATGGATATTACCTTTGTCTCAACGAAACAAAGAAAGTATTTCGGAGCACGGGAATTCTCCATGCTATAGAAGCAAAATTCGCAACAAAAAAGCGTTGGATAAAGCAAAGTGGCATAAACTTGAAACAATTAAAACTTCACTAACGCCTATCTGTAAACCGGGAAAAACGTCCTCCTTAATTTTTCTTCGCTTCGTTAAAAAATAAAATGAGTATCTAACACCAAAACAAAAAAGTATTATGGCAAAAGTAACCGTAGTGCGCTATCAGCGCCGCAAAAAGCTGGGGGATATCAATTCTCCTATGGTAACCTCCCTAAAACAGAAATCGGGAGATTCAAAGACCTATGACATCCAACGCCTCTCCAGTGAAATAGAAGGCATCGGATCACTTTCCGCCGAGGATGTGGAACATGTAATAAAATCTATTGTGCGCAGCATGCGCAGTGTATTATGCGATGGTAACCGCGTGAAACTCGACGGATTCGGCACTTTCTACATCACGTTGGGTTGTTCTCCGACAGAAAAGAAAGAAGATTGTACCATCCGCAGCATCAAGCGGGTAAATGTCCGCTTCAAGGTAGACAACGCCCTGCGTTTGGTCAACGATTCGACAGCCACTACCAAAAGTGCACCGAACAATATTATCTTCGACTTGGAATCACCTAAGACGGACGACAATACATCCGGCGGAGATACCGGTGATGGGAGTGATACAGGCGATGGAACCGGTGGTGGCAAAGACGATGATCCGTTAGGATAACAATCTCGTGTACGTTAAAAATGCATTCAGCCCGCATTCCGCACAAAAACCGCACAGAAACCGTACAAAAACCGCACGGAAACCGTATAAGTGCAATAAAGGTATCAGGCTGTAAACAAAAGTAATAATATTAAAAAACAAAGAAAAATGAAGAAAGGAACTTGGGATACAATTTTAAAAGTAGTGATTGCCATAGCATCGGCAATACTCGGAGCACTTAGTGCACATGCCATGGTGGTAGGCTAATGGCAAAAGTAGATTAGAATACACTTTATTATCGGGAAGTCTGAACGCAAGTCTGCACATTAGTCAGGCTTCCCTTTTTATTACAAACAAAAAAATACTTCAATATTACAACAACGTACCTATAACAAAACCTGCCTTAAAAAAATCCGATGTATATAATAAAATAATAAAAAAGATGAGAACAATCAATTTAATAGTAATCCATTGTAGCGCCACTCGCGAAGATCGTCCTTTTACCGAACAAGACCTGGAAGCCGCCCACCGTCTGCGTGGAATGGACGGTATCGGTTACCATTTCTACATCCGTCGCAATGGTGACATCAAATCTACCCGTCCCCTCGAAAAAATCGGTGCGCACGTCCGCGGCTACAATGCCCACTCCATTGGCATTTGCTACGAAGGCGGACTGGACACTCACGGTCTGCCCAAAGACACCCGTACCCCGTGGCAACGTCATTCGCTACGCGTACTTGTCCGTGTTCTGCTCTCCGATTATCCCGGAGCCAAAGTCGTTGGGCACCGTGACCTCAGTCCCGATCTCAATGGCGACGGCGAAATAGAACCCATGGAATGGACGAAGCAATGCCCCTGTTTCGAAGTAGAAAAGGAAAGGTGGTAAATTGCAATTAAATCAGAAATCTTTTATACATTTGCTTTATGAATATAGGAAACATACATTATCATTAAACTCATGAATATAGATATTCCATTGGTTAGCATTATTGTTCCTGTTTATCAAGCAGAACTTTTTCTAAAAAAATCAGTCGAATCCATTATAAATCAGACCTTATCCAATATTGAAATCATACTTGTTAATGATGGTTCAAAAGATGGTTCGGGCAAAATATGTGATATGATTGCTGCCAGTGATAAAAGAGTCCGGGTTATACATAAGGAAAATGGGGGGCAATCATCTGCTAGAAATGTCGGAATTAATACAGCAACAGGCAAGTATATTGGTTTTATGGATAATGACGACTTTTTATATCCTGACATGTGCATGTGTTTGTATGAGAATGCAGAACAAAATGATGCAGACATTTCGGCAGGTTCTTTTATCACTAAAAATGAACTTGGTATTACATCTCACGACAAACACACACACAAAACTTATATATATGATAACAGCCATGGGGTTGAAGCATACCTCTCCCGGGAAATTGTAGATATATATGTTTGGACTAAGCTTTATCGAAGAGATTTTTTAAATAGAAACCATATCCGTTTTGAAGAAGGTCGTAGTGATGAGGATTGGTTATTCAATCATGCAGCTTTTTTTGCAGCACAAAAAACAGTAATGCAAGATAAGCCAATCTACGATTATCTGGAACGAGCTGATTCAACTTGTCGGACTTTCCATAAAAAAGAACTTCATAAATATCTGGACGACACATGCTATCGGCTGAATAAAATAGAGAATGACGTTAAAAACAACTACCCTTCTTATTTAATATTGTCTAAAATACAGACTATTAAAGCCTGTATCAGAATGCTTTTTATCATTTCTAAGCATAAACGAGAAGGATGTGAACCTTATTATACATGGATAAAAAAATACTTCAGGAAAAATGCAAAAATAGTTATACAGCAAAGACGTTATTGGGGAATGTCTTGGATAGGAACTTTTTTAGCAGCATATATGCCGGCTGGTATTTATTTTTATTTAAAGAAGAATAAACACCGAAATGACATTGAATAAACATTAAGTATCCATTCTTTACCTAGCACCGAAAAATAAATATGCCATACGAATCTCGTACAAAGAAATCTATACTAAATGCCCGGGTCAATCTCATTTTCTACTTTTTGAGCCTCATTTTATCATTCTTCTCCAGAAAGATCTTTCTGGAGATGTTGGGAGCGGATTTCATGGGACTAACAGGTACTTTACTTAGTATTTTGAGTTTTTTAAATTTAGCAGAACTTGGAATTGGAGCAGCAATCAGTATTTTTTTATACAAACCTTTACAAGCGAATAAAAAAACCGAAATGTCTGAATTGATTTCTCTTTTCGGATACATCTACCAAAAGATAGGATATATTATTGCAGCAGGAGGAATAATTGTCAGTATTTCATTTCCCTTCATCTTTAAGAACACATCTTTAAATATATGCATTATATATTATACCTTTTATTGCTATTTATGTGCTTCGCTAATCGGGTATTTCATCAATTACAGACAGATACTGCTAACGGCCGATCAAAAAAATTATGTTGTTACGGCCTACTTCCAAACAGCTAGCATTATAAAAACACTCATACAAATAGCCTTAGCCCTCTATTATAAAAATTTATATTTGTGGATCACATTAGAGCTCATATTCAGTATATTAAGCTGCATTATACTGAATACAAAAATTAATCAAGAATATCCATGGCTGCAAACTAATTTGAAAAGAGGAAAAGAACTTCTAAAAAAGTATCCCAAAGTTCTTGCAATGACAAGACAGATTTTTATTCATAGATTGAAAGATTTTCTATTGAACCGTAGTGACGAAATCATGATTTTTGCTTTTGTATCTTTAAAAATGGTAGCATATTATGGAAATTATTCTCTCATTATTACTAAAATAAATCAATTGATAGCCACAGTTCTAAACAGTGTTGATGCTGGCATTGGAAATTTAGTGGCAGAAGGTGACAAAGAGAAAATAGAAAAAGTTTTTTGGGAATTAATGGCTATACGCTACTTTTTCAGCGGAGTGGTTGTATTCTCACTTTATCAACTGATAGACCCATTCATAACCCTTTGGTTAGGAAGCAATTATGTACTGTCACACACAGTACTTACATTATTACTTATCACTGTATTCATCATGCAGACAAGAGGTGTTATAGACATATTCAACCATGCATATGGGCAGTATGCTGATGTATGGGCTGCATGGACAGAAGGAGGTATAAATCTTATAATAACGGTAATATGTGGTACACTTTGGGGTATATCAGGCATATTGCTGGGGAAGATTGTTAGTTTAGTGCCTATAATCGTTATATGGAAACCATATTATCTTTATTCTGAAGGATTTAAAGAAAATATTAAAGTATATTGGAAAGAAGTGGGCAAATATTATATAATATTCAGTATTTGCTTTTTGTGTTTCAATTTAATATCATCGGCACTACCAGTTTCTCCTGCAGAAAGTTTTAAGAGTCTACTCATTTATTCGTTATGCACTATCATCCCATTTGCTATATGCTATTTTCTACTCTTATTATATTATAGCAAAGGAATGAAATATATAATCAATAGATTTTCATTTATAAAGAAATTTATTCGTAGAACTTGATAGATTATGAAAAAAGCATCCATTATTACCATCAATTACAATAATTGTTTAGGATTACGCAAAACAATTCAAAGTGTAATCAATCAAAATTATACTAACTATGAATATATTATCATAGATGGGGGATCAACTGATGGCAGTGTAGAAGTAATCAAAGAATATGCTGAGCATGTAGATTATTGGGTTTCCGAACCAGATAAAGGTATTTACAATGCTATGAATAAAGGTATATTAAAAGCCACAGGAGAATATTGCAACTTTATGAATTCAGGTGATTGCTTTTACAACATTGATGTTCTAAATTCTCTATTTTCAGAAGAATGTTATGAAGATATTTTATTTGGAAAATATTATGGCTCCCAAACTCAAAAAGAAATAAGCTATCCGTCTCCCATCACAATGATGACGCTTAATCTACGTCATCCTTGCCATCAAGCAACCTTTATAAAAAGAGAGCTATTTGAAGATCATCTATATGATGAGAAATATAAAATTGCAGCCGATTGGAAGTTTTTTATAGAGATGATTATTTTTAAAAATTGTACATATAAAATTTGTGATATAACAATCGTTTGGTTTGATCAGTTAGGAATTAGTAATACTAACTTAGATATGGCTATAGAAGAAAGCAATATAATACTTAGTGAACTGCTACCAGAAAGAATTCTAAAGGACTATAAATATTGGAGAAATCGTTATTCACCAATTTTAGAATTGATACCTTATTTCAATAAGACGAGAGGACTACATAAATTAATTTGTTGTTTAACGGCATTGTTAGTAAGAATATACGCGGCACTTATTAAAAAGAATAATCATTCAACTTTTTAAATGAGAAAAAAGACTTTCCCACTGATTTGCTACACTATTAAGATCATGTTTTCTTACTGACTGAAGACATTCACTTGATATTTTCTTTCTCAAGTCTTCATCTTTCATCAATTTTTTTAATGCATAGACATATCTTGATCGGGAAAAAGGCGGTACTAATACTCCTGTTTTCCAATCTTCCACAATATCCATCGCAGAAGCAAATGAATTATAAAGAACAGGAATAACCCCAAAATTCATAGCTTCTGTAAGTACCATTCCCCATCCTTCAAAATCACTTGTAAGACATAAAATACTAGCTTCTTGATAATACTTCTTAGGTTCTTGATAGCCAACAAAAGAAACTCTTGGTATACCTGAAAATTTAGATTCAAGCATCTGCTTAATAGGCCCATCCCCAACTATTATGAGTTCCCAATCCAAAAATTCGCTGAATAAATGCTTCCAGATATAGAAAAGGCGATCTGTACGCTTCTGATACCACTCAACTCTACCTACGTATATTAATTGCTTTTTTTTAGCCAGTTTTACATATTCTACTGAAGAATAAGTATTGGGATTCCCAATACTTATTACTTTTTTCAAATCTCCATCATATACTCTTCTAAGTTCAGGAATAAACTTTAGAGATAGTAAGCACAGCCGATCAGAGTAAGTAATAGTATCTTTATAACATGTCTGCAAGCCTTTATAGTAATTATATTTAATTTTAGGTACCTTTATAATACGTGCAATTCTCTTAAACTTCTCTATTAAAGTATTGTCTCTCAATCGCATTGTGAGAGCAAATAAATAGTCATAAATAAATAGAGGACTATTATGTACTACTGAAATAACGTGTACATTTTTTAGATCTTGTGAGAAGCTAATTAAATTATGATAATAAGGAATATCCTGATTAATAACAATATCAATTTCATGCTTTTTTAAAAAATCACGATAAAAAGGACCGTTAACATCAATTTCCCTTCCCGGCATAGGAAAGAAATAAACTTTAGCAGGGTACGAATAATTTTGCAAAGTAGAATCATTAATGTTATTCAAATATAAAACATTATGACCTCTTTTTCTAAATTCACGGCAAAGTATATCTGTAACTCTCTCAATGCCTCCATGATAAGGGTAAAACATTCTTGGGTAAAGAAATAAAATATTCATAATGTTTATTATATAGTTCCAAACATTTTCTTAAATCTAATTTTTAATAATATCAGCATTCCCAAATCAAACAATCTATAATAATTTGCCATAAGTATTTTTTTTAAAATCTTATCAATCTTATAATCTGGAATATAATAGTTTATCATCCAGCTTCTACTTTGCTGCATTAAAGCACGCAACAAAAATAGACGCTCATTCATGCTATATGTATTTTTATATATAGACAATAATACTCGATGAAAAAGTCCCGTCAATGAACATAAAACTTTTTTAAGTGAACTATCATCTAAATCATATATATCCTTATATTTATAAATACGTTCGAAATAACTTGTAAATACAAGAAGCTCTTTATCGAAAGTTTTAATATTACTATGCGATAAAGAGGTCGATATTTCCGCTCTATAAATATAATAACTTTCTTTAGTTATCACAATTTCATTAACATGAAGCGTATAATCCAATAGAAAAAACAAATCTTCTAATATAAAAATATCAGAAATAAAAAAAA
>Ga0070399_1001743_pt1 | contig 21924 bp, 27 predicted proteins | sample BioMet4_FD_61217 | JGI IMG/M metagenome (GOLD analysis project Ga0070399, IMG submission 61217) | Microbial communities from bioreactor (seeded with sewage sludge) at LBNL, California, USA - Biofuel metagenome 4 (version 1) | ecosystem: Engineered > Bioreactor > Anaerobic > Unclassified ... | reverse complement strand
GCAAAGATAAGATATACAGTTAAAAACTAAAATGATGAAAGGATTAAATGAAATCATCACTGTCATGTGGATGTTATTTGCAGATTATATGGCAGTACTGCTTTTGATAGGAGCAGACTTATGGAGTGGAGTGCGTAAAGCCAAAAGGAGAGGAGAAATACGTTCTAGCTTCATGTACAAAAAGACAGTGGATAAGATAGCAAGGTATTATAACGCCTTACTTGCACTTAGTATTGTTGATGCCATGCAAATAGGTGGGGTATGGTACCTTGATAATTTTTATGATTATCATTTTCCAATATTTCCGATTATAACCTTGCTTGCTTCTATTGGTATAGGGCTTATAGAGATTAAATCTATATTCGAAAAAGCGGAGGATAAAGTGAAGTTTGAATATCAGCAAATCGGAGTGTTGGCCACTGAGCTGGCAAAGTCCAAGGCTGATCCGGCGGAGATAGCTAAAGCGGTGGTTGATTATATCAATAAAGATAACGGGAAGGAGGGGAAAGATGCAGAAAGTAAGTAGAGGTTTGCGTAATAATAATCCGGGTAATATTCGGATAAGTTCCACAAAATGGCAGGGTGAAATTACCCCAAGTAAAGACAAGAGCTTTAAACAATTTTCTTCTATGGCTTACGGTTACCGGGCAGTTATTAAGTTGCTACAAAACTACCGGAAACTATACCATCTGAAGACAATTGCCGAGCTGATCAATAGATGGGCTCCAAGCAACGAAAACAATACTGCCGGATACATTACCCGCGTATGTAAGGAAATGCAAGTACCATCTACCCATGTTCCGGACGTGGAAGATGAAGCTACCATGTGTGCAATGGCCGCTGCAATCTCGTTAGTGGAAAATGGTGTATCGGCTAATATGAATGATGTGTGTAAAGGATGGGAACTACTATGAAACGGGTGATTTACTTTGGCACCAAAGGAAGTGCGGGGCATTTTGCATTCCCTATTATAGGCTCTTTTTCAAGGCAGGAAATAGAAGAGGTTGAAAGTATTGATTGCGATAGCTTTTATAAAGTATTTGCGAAATACGAGTTTAAATTATCCAAATTTAAAGGATATACCATATTCGGGTTTCCTGCAAGCCCTGACGATTCAAGGGGTGGTAGTAAAACCGTAGTAATGATTGAAGGAGATGCTTCTATACAAGACTTTTTAGGTCTAATTGACGGAAACTCCTTTTTAAAGGGTCAATTCGACAGATTAACGATTAAATACAACGTAAATTGGAATATATTATGAAACACTTACTCTATATTCTATTACTTGCTTCGGTGTGTATGTCATGCCGAAGTATCAAATATATACCTGTGGAAACAGTCAAGCATGACAGCGTCTATATTAACCGGATAAAGTACGATAGCATCTACCATCTTGATAGTATATTTATGTCAGTCAAGGGTGATACTGTTTACACGTATAAATACAAGTATCAGTACCGGGATAAACTAATCCGTGATACGGTAAATATTAGTAAGCGTGATTCTATTCCTTACCCTGTGGAAGTAGTCAAGACTGTTACTGTGGAACGAAAGCTTTCTTGGTGGCAAACAACGTTAATCTGGACAGGTGGTATCGCTTGGATAGTAGGACTTATTGTCTTGGTTGTTTTGGTAAATAGACGAACTATTTGAATAAACAGGATGAAATGAGCAACTATGCTCTTAAATATTTTTTTATTTTTATTTTTATTTTTATAATTTATTTCATACATTTACTTTCATGTTTTTAAAATCTAAAACAAATGGAAATAAAATTATTGACAGAACGTGAGTCTGAATTCGACAGATTTAAACGGTTGGGTAGTTTACTCGGTTATATTGTTGATGAGTTTAAGGCTAAGGGATTTAAGTTTATAATTGAAAGTTTAGAAGATCATAAAGGTGACTTATATGTTGTATGGAGTGAACAACCTAATGACGAGATGAAAAGAATTGTTTCAAAGGGTTGGGATAACGAGGGTGAACTTGAAATGAATGTACATCATGAATTGAAAGGGTGATTGTTAACTCTTTTGGTATAGACTGGAAAACATTTTGTTTGTTCTTAAATATATTATTATCAGAATAGTATCATAGGAATAATTAAGTTTGTTGAATAAACAGGCTTAATTATTCCTATTTATTTTTACAAATAATTTATTGTGTTTACTTCTTAATTAATATATAGATTATGGAAAACTATAGAGCAGAGGATTATGTGTTTTTGAAAGGAACAGTGGCAAGAATTAAATCAATTGGAGAGATGAGAGTTTACATTGATGGTGAGATGTATAATTTAGAAGACATTATACCAATTCCTTTAGAAGAAGCTGGAGATAATTTAGTTCTTCTTGATACAATACCAATGGGTTCATTGATTTCTGATGGAAAAAACACTATTCCCAAGCCTGAAATAAAAGTTAATTTTAAATTTATTACTGATTTCAAAATAGATTTAAATAAAAATAAAGAATGTTCTGATCGTTCTGGCCGATATTGGATGCTTAGAGATATCCCTAGCAATACTTTAAATGAATATTGTATTAAGTATGTTCATGAATTACAGCATTATTTGAGAGATACAGGAAGCTCTTTATATATAGGTATAATCAAAAATTCATTTTAAGTATTCGGCTATGGAATACATGCCTTATTGGGATATAATATTGAAACGTTCCGATGCCTTATTCGGGTTAGAGAAGTTATTAGCATGCCATGTTTTTAGAGGCAGAGTAATGTGGAGTGGAAATTAGAGATTGTCTATAGAGCGGGCGTATAAAAGACATTGGGCTAATGGGATATAACAATTACGGTTATTACTCTTTAAACAATGTATGCTTGAAGATTTCAAGAGCAATTATTGCCTTTATGATAGTGCTCATATACCTCAATATAATATTATTGAATGGTCAATAATATTGCATGTGTTTTGTCTCCAAGTGTATGGATATCTGTAAATGTGGAGCCCTAATATATAGTATTAAAAGAAGTGTTTTATACAATTTAATATGAGAACATTTAATGAATTCGAGAAAAGTGTTTTAAGTTTAATGCTAAAACAAAATAATATTAAATCTACTCACAAATTAATTAGCGAGATTTTAGGTGTAGAATTCTGGGGGTGGGCTAAAGATTATAAAAGAATTTTTTATCCAGTAAAGACAAGTGAAGAAGAGGAAGTCAATGTTTTGAGAGGTCAGTTTTTGGATATATTGGCTTTGTTTGATTATTTAGAAGTTAATTTTATAGTATCCTTTTATGGATTAGATGATAGTGAGCTATTAGTAATAAAAGATTGTATTATAAATGATAGTCCAGCGTTTGTAGTTTCTTCTGATGGACGTGAAATAAAAGAAGAAGATTTTGGAGATTATTTTTGCGATGATCCAGCTTCAATAGGTAGAAAAATAGAGTATTATACAAATTCAATGTTTCATGTTACTCAAACATTGAAAGAGTTGGTTAATAACGATTTTAAAACGATAGAACAGCGTAACTTTGAAAAACAATTAGAAGATGCTGATAAAAAGCATAGTGAACAGATGGCAAAAGCCGAAAAGTCTTTATGCTATTCCCAAAGGTCATTTGTGATTGCATTAATCGCTTTAATTGCATCTGTAGGTTTTAATATTTATTCATGCTGCTCTGATATAAAAAGAAGCGATTTAAATAATACACTTAAAGAGCAAAAGCTTCCTAATGTAATTTCTGTGAAGATAATAAATGACACCCTCAAAACGATTGTAGTAGACCATTGATCTCTACAATATGATAAAGAAAGTGAGATTTTCTTCCTATTTCACCAATTTTAGCACAAAATTATATCCCCATCTATACAACATTCGGTGTTAAATTATACACAAGCCCCGACAGTGTAAGAGATGCTACGCACGAGGACAGTGTAAGGTTAGGAATAATCAAGGAATAGGTTTATAGGCTAGGTACGGTTATCCGTCTAGGTATATGTAGGTGTAGGGATTAGTTTAAATTTATATCAATAATAGCAATAGCTTGAATTAAAGGAAATTGTATATTTGGACATCTTATTACTTACATAAGTGGATATTGATATGAAAAAGCGATTAAATTCAATTATTACAACTAAAAAAAATAAGATATCAGTTAAACAGTTGAGCTTTAGACAGGGCGTAATAAAATATGAAAAATATTCTTTTTATTCATCCATAGCCCACCCCTTAACTGAAAAGGAGCAAATCTACTTAAATGAAACATTCAATGTTCCTTTTGATATATTGGTTCGAGAAGACTTTAATGTATTTGTTTTTGATAACAGAATTCTGCTAGATAAGCTACTTGCATTTCTAGATATGACAGTAACGGCGGATAAATCGACTCAGATAATTAATGAGAATCTGACTCATAAGACAAACTCCAATGTTCGTCAATGTGCAAATTACGAAACCAGATGTAGGCTAGACGAGCTCCATTTTTTATATGATACAGTTGAATACAACGGATACTTATGTCCTTTTGCAGGGATTACTCCATCGCTAAATATTTTTAGTTATGGAATTGAAGATAGCCTAAATAGTATAAGTCTTACATTAGATAAGATGCATAGGCTATTTGATTTTAAAAAGAATGCTCAGCAAATGAAGATATTTAAATTAATGGAAAATATAAATAACTCGGTTGAACAACTTAAATCCATTGACAGAGAAATATCATCATTCCAAAAAAGTCAAATTGTAGATGCCTTAATAAAACTACATCATACTCAAATTGTAAGTACACTATTGGATAGTTGTAACGAATCAGTACGATCTTCAATGCATACTTTTTTTAACTATATTGATCATATATCATTGGAATCGATAATAAGCGAATATTCCTCACTAACTCATACTAGATTTGATAAGGAGCTTACAATTTACTTTCAATGGTTTATATCTAAGTATATAGAATATTTAGAATCCATTAACTTGAAAGAAAATCTTGAGATGAAGCTTGCTAATGACTTAACTTTATTCGGCTATGAAAAGACTGATAAAAAACATCGAAAAAGGATTAAGAGACCAATGGCCAATTCTGATGAGCTAATTATTGAGAAAAACGAAATACCCAGTATTAGTACCTTGATAGAAATAAAAGTGCAATTTTGTCATGCTAGTAATTTGTGTTTTTTCAATGGGTACTATTTAGTAGGGGTTTTGAATAAAATGGGAGAAATAATAAAGTCTATAAAGCCGATGAAGGTTAATGATCCGAATGCTGCAGAATGTTATAATCTATTACAAAAATACTTAGGTCGTTCTTCTCTTAGTTATATAAAAATAAGTTATAATAAGTCGAAAGTTCTTTCAATCAGCAATCAAATTCAGTTAAATATCTATGTTACGACTCTAAAAAAATATTCGATCTTACCAGGCGATTGGTGGGATGAAATGCAGGAGTTTAGAAGAAACGAATTATTGAAAAATATTAATGATAATAATGGTAAATCCATAGAGAATAGCTTGTTATGCAAAAGTATTTATATTGATGCCTTAATTCGTCATCAGTCAGAAAAATATAGAATTTATCGAGGCTGTGAATTAATAGGCTATGATCAAGAAGATTGTTTTGTATTTACAGTGCAATTAAGTAATTCTCTTATTGCTATCGTTTACGAAAATATAAATTTTGCAAGAGCTACAGAAATATTTATAATAAAGCAAGACTCATATAACAGATGTATAAATGCTTTATTAGCCTATTTTTATTCAGATTTAAAGATGAAAAGACAAAACCTGCGTGAGAAAACAATATCTCCTGACAAATTCTTTTGTATTAGCTATCATACTATTAATCATGATAGTTTAGAAGTTTGGAATAAACAAATATCGACTAAATTTGAGTGTTCTATTGATTATACTTCAGACCTTTTTACCTTTGCTCCAGGCTTAAAACTATCCAATAAAAAAGGTGTTACTAATATAAAAACAAGCTATTATCCAGAAGATTTGCATGATAAATTATTGAGTAAACTCTATAATTTGTTAGTCTTGAAATATCAAAAACAAAATATTGGTACCGAGATACACACGCTAACTAATAAACGTATAGACTTAGTAGTTAGAATCAATGATGAATACCATTTTTATGAAGTAAAGACCCATAATGATCCCCGACTATGCGTAAGGGAAGCACTAGGTCAGATTATTGATTATGCCTTTTTTAATATGACTAAGGAGAGAGTTTCAAAGATGTATATTGTAGGTCCTACTGAAGCATCTGCTGATGTGGATAATTATTTAAAGTTGATAAGGCAAAACTTCAAACTACCTATATATTATTTGAGTATTCAAATATAGATCGTTGTTTTAACTAATATTTTGTTATCATTTGTGATACAGATTATTTTTTGCCATCTCCTTAATTTTCCCCCTATTTGACTATAAAATCTTTAAGTATATGATACAGACATTAGCATCAGAACCTCTTCAGCTTCCCAATGCCGGTATTGTCCTTCTGCATCCTTTCCTTACATCGTTATTCTTAAGGGTTGGACTTTTAGAAAACGGACAATTCTTTGATGATAATGCCAGAATAAAAGCAGTTTACCTAATGAGCTATTCGGTTCACGGAATAGTAAGTCTTCCTGATAGTAATTTAGTATTATTCAAAGCTCTTGCAGGTTTAGATATAAATGCGTTACTGTCTCCTGTCCCTGAAATAGCTGATAACGCAAAAGAGACTGTTGATATAATGTTAAGCTCAGTGATAAAGCATTGGACAGCAACAGAAAAGACCTCTGTAGAAGGACTTAGAGAATCATTTCTACAACGTGAGGGTAAATTGGAAGAAAAAGAGGACTATTACGTCCTTAATGTAGATAATAAAGCTTATGATATACTTTTACAATCTATTCCTTGGAGTTTCAGTATAATCAAATTTCCATGGATGGCTAAAACAATAAGAGTAAACTGGATATAAATAGTTATTTTAAGTACTCTCTTATGACCGTTATCGCCTCCATAGCCGAACGAACAATAACATACTTGCTCCGACACATTTCAGCTTGTTTTTGGAATTCTTTCTGCTCATCAGACTGTCGTCCGGCAGCTGTCTTAAACTCAAGACAGAGCGAAGCATAGCCTTTCTTAGGAATAAGTAGAATGACATCAGCCACTCCGGGAGTTACGCCTTGTTTCTTCATATTAGCGGCTTCTACCTTGTTTCGGCTGCCGCCATTGGGAACTGCGAAAAGAAGCTTCCGGGGAAGAGTAGGGAAGACCTTGAAAACTTTGTCAAAGAACTCTGTTTGTATATCGGCCTCTTCGTGCTTGACTACTCTCTTTTTCTTCGATGGATTGCGTTTTTCAGCATAGCAGTTATAACACACATATCCGGTATTTGTTTTGATTACAGAGACTGTTTTACGACCACAGCTAATACATTTTTCAGGAGAGTTAGATTTCATGAGAATGGTTTCTCATAAAATATATAATAATACCGAATAACCCTCTAATAGACTACTCGGTATTTAAAAAGTCACTATCATGTGGTGATAGTGAAAAAAATGAAGTATATCTTTTATTTATTATTGTCTGGCAGTTCTTTTAACATTTCTATTTCTCGTGACAAAACATCATTAAATTGACTTAATTTTTCGCCAGAAAGTATTTTATTGCTTTTACTATCAAGTAGTACTTTTCGTTTCGTACTCATTAAATAATTCATAAAATCACTGTTAGATATATTGCCTTGCAAAAATGCGACTTTCGTTGATGAATATTTATTTTCTAATGCATTTATATAGTCATTATAAGAATCTCTTCCAATAAAAGATCCTACTGTTGAGTGAGAATAAGCCGAATTTCTAATATTCTTTACGTCCATAATCATGTCTTTCATCTCCGCTAATTGAGACAATATTATATTGGTTTTCAATTCTTCTTCATTCTTCACTTGCGGAATAGAGGCTGGTCTTTTAATCGCTAATAAATTGACAATAGAATTTACATTGCCCGACTCATCTTTTGCTTTGTATGTTTCAGTTAAAGCTGTTGATATTTTTTTTTGAGTTTCAATGACATCTCGATATCCTAATTCTTTAGAGTACTCAATATATCTTAAAGGGTTAATATCAAAAATTCTGGGAGTACCTTTTTCTTGTATTAAAACGACTGGCATATTAAATGCTTGCCTTATACCCAGTTCAAATAAGACATTTGGATTTCTCGAACTCAGATCGCAGATCGCTATCGGTGTATCTAAGAGTTTATTCAATATATCTAATTGAATTAAATTAGTTTTTTGAACTTCATCTCCTCGAATAGATTTGAATTCAGCACTTTCGACTGCCGGTTTTATTAAGTCTTCATAAACTCTCGAAAAATGTCCATTAATATAGCCCTCACAATCACTAATTGGCATTATAACAAAGCAATCTTTTTTTTCTTGACTCATAGTATATAGATGTTAATTGTAAATATGCATATTCATTAATAATTATGGTTACAAATATAATTAAAAGAATAATTAGCCGTAGTTATATCAGCCATTTTTCAGTTTGCTTATTTTTTTCATCATCAAAATACTGACAAACAACATCATCACTATTTGTTCCATCACTGCCAAGTCCACACCCACAGAAAGCATCACAATCACCGCATTGATGCCTAAACTGTTCAATAAGCTCATCAATATTACAAAGCACTTTTTCATATATTTTATACATCAGTTCAGGTTCCTGCTTTTCGGGAGAGTAGACTAAGACACGTTTACCTGCTCCAGCCATCCAACCGGCTTCAGTATTGGCACTGCGCCCGCACGGTAGAACCATAACACATATATCGGCCCATTGCATAGCATTGAAATCAGACTCAAATCCCGCAATAGCAATAGGATGATTTAAAGCTTCCCTGTATTCTTCGGTAGTCCAATTATGCCAATTAGAGTCAACTTCCGACCACTGAAAGCCCGTTCTTCCCGGGGGATTCTTGAAGTCATACACTTCGTGCCCTAAAGTCCTAAGTACTTTAACTACTTCTTGCTGGTATTGATTGCGCCAGCTGCTCGCTACATAAATTTTTGCCATAATATTCTATTATTTTTGTTTTAATCTTCGTTTCATTTTTTCTTCAGTGTCATACCTTAAATGACAACGCTGACAAAGAGCGCGTAGCCTATCTATGCTTACACCCCAATTAGTTTCGTCATGATCAAGGTGTGCTACTGTGAGTACTACCTTAACTCCATTTGGTCTAATTGAGTGGTTTTCTACTCCGCAGAACTCGCAACAGTTATTTGCCCGGGCTAATACTGCCGGCCTAATTTCTGTCTTCCAATTTGGCGGATATTTTTTATAGTCTATTGGCATGGTATTTCTTTAATAAAGGATTTTCCATCTCTTAATATTATCCCTTTCTACGATAATTTCCGTTTTAGGACTCCATCCATGTTCTTCTCTTGGCCAATTTGTTAATTCATAATGTTTTGCATATTCTGGTCTATACACATGAAATACACCATTAAGGAGAATCCCTTTAGTACGTCCTTTATAAGCACTAACATCAATATCGAGAAGAAGATATTTATTTTTAGGAGGGTCTTCTAATATATCATGCCAAAGAAATTCACTATACAGTTCGTTCATTCTTGTTTTGACGTATTGGTCTATGACGTAACCTTTTCCTGCTATAAGTCCGTCATCATCTCGTAGCGTTTCGGAAAAAATTGAAGCTTCATTTTTAGCAATGGCATATACTTTATTTTTATCCCATCCAAAGGCACTTTTAAAGACATGACTACATACTCCGTATTCCTTCATATCATAAATGACAACCACTAGAACAAATTTATCGCTGTCAGACAATCCATCAAGATCGACTTCTTCTGATAAATTGCAAAAATCTATCTCCTTGTAGTAATAATTGTCTTTTATGTTAGACCTATCATAGACACGTCTTCTCAGGTTAAATAGCCTATTTGCACATTCTTCCTGCTCTTTAGTTAATTGGCTCATACTCGTCATATATTATTTAATCTTCCAATAATTCTACGTCATATTCTCTTTCCGTATAAGGATGGGTAAGCTTTGCAAGATAAATTGCTCTTCGGGCGGAAATTATACTATTAAAAATTCTTGCTTTACTTATGTCATGTGTCCTAGGTGGGTCACCGTTCCATCCTCTTGCCAGATAGCAAGTACTACTAGCTTTTATGATTACTACTATTCGTTTCATACTACTTTATTTTAATAATTCTCTCATACATTTTCTATATTCCTTAAGGTTTTTAGGGTTCATTCCTTTTGATTCAAAAGCTCGGATAATTATAAATGGATTATAATTACGGTATTCCTTTGGAAGCTTACCATACACTCCATATTCTAACAGACTCTTTCTGATAGACATTGGGATCTTTAGGGTTTTCAAAGCTTTTTGCTGCTGTGGAATAGAGTAGGGCTGATAGTTACTATCCCAATTTCCAAATACACCTGTAGTATTAATAATCTTCTCTGCTAATCTTGTTTTCATAACTTTACTATATGATTTTCTTCATATTTACTTCTTTATATAGTCCGGGCAAGCTTCCTCCCCAGGTTCCCCAATGTTGCATGAGAAATCAAACCAGCTGCAGGTGTCACACTTCGGAAGAAGCTCTTTTCTGGCTTTTTCTCGATCGTCTTTCATACGATCCTTAATCTCTTCCGGTAGCGCGTCTTGCGCTTCCCGGTCAAATGTGATACACTTCATATTATCCAACTTCTAATAAATCAAACATACTAGGTACTTCTACATTCTCCTCAGCCGATTTGCAGTAAACTGCACCATCGTTAAAGTATTGAGGACTCAACTCTACAGCCCAACCGATTCTACCTAAAACAACGGCCCGGTAAGGAACCGTCATCAATCCTCCGAAAGGATCCAGTACGATATCTCCCGGATTACTCATTTGCGATATAACTCGATCGGCTATGTCAAACTGAAGCGGGCAAAGGTGCATCTCTTTTCCTTTGCTCCATTGTGAGCCGTTTAGAGTGCGCATACGCGTTATGTCCGTCCATACTTCATCACTCCAGCTCTGAGGTTGTAGCAACATGAACCCAGAAGGAAGCTTTCCTTTCAGTTCTAGCGTTTCAGCGATCTTAACGATATATTCAAAGTCCCATACTTCCTCTAAAGAGTACTTTTTGAAAGTCTGAAAAATTTGTTTCGGTTCTAGAGCGGCCAGTTCTTCAGGTGTGATACCACGATTCCCGGAACTACGAGTGTATCCGGCTGCATCTAGCTGCCAACGGGCACGAGAATAACCTGTTCCCGGAACTGCGGATCTTGATTCTTTTTGACCGCTTTTAAGTCCATGTCCCCATGGAACAATTGAACCATCCTCATCATACACATTAGGTTTATTTTTCTCAACCGGAATATCTGCATAAGCGTTCGTGCGATCGGTAGCCGGCTTACGGAAATAAAGAAGATATTCGGGCATTCCTACACCCATCTTAGTACCGTCTTTGCATTGTTCAGTCCATCCTAAACGATAGGTCTGATTATTTTCTCGTACTACATCGGTTACGATTGTTTTCATACCCATATAGGCAAAGCCGTGTTTACGATAGTGATTGATGCAATCAAGGTGAAACGGGTACACTGTTTGGCAGCCCATCCCGGAAAGTCCCATAGGAACAACCCTGTCCTTTACATGAATAACAGCCATTCTTCCCGGCTGAAGTGCCCGGTATAAATTTGGAGTAAGGTAATCCATTTGCTGGAAAAATTCCTCATTGCTCTCCGAATGCCCGAAGTCCGCGTAGTTGGGTGAGTACTCGTATTGCGTAGAGAATGGTACCGAGGTGAGAATAAGCCCTACCGAATTATTTGGGTATAATTTCTTATCGGCCAATTCTGGTACATTATCATTGTTAGCTATTCTAAAACTCTTTCCGGATATCTCTATCCGTTCAACGCCCATTTTACGAGCGAGGTGAGAAGCCATTTCCGCATGGGAAAGGCCGTACTGTCTTATTATATCTGTCATTTTTGATATTAATTTTTTATGATTTTCCCATTTAGTTTCCAAAGCCTTTCTAACTCCTCTTTCGGCTTCGGTGTATATCAGGTCTATCCGAACTGTATTTGTTTGCAGAAAGCGTTGCAGACGGTGTACGGACTGTATGAAGTCGTTGAACTTGTAACCTATACCTAAGTAGATGGCCCAGCTGCAATACCTCTGAAAGTTGCAACCGGAACCAGCAATAACCGGTTTCGCTGACAGTTCAGGAACTTTTCCATAAGAGAAGTCGAGAATATTCTTTTCTCGTTTTTCATAATCTTGTGAGCCGTATATTGAAGTTATACCTGGTATTACTTTGTCTATGGCGTGACGCTCAGCTTCAAGATCGTGCCAGATTATACGGTGTGCATCTGGATTTTCAGCGCGTAGTTCCATCATTTTAGCTATACGATCATCTAGGCTGTCACGTTTTTCTTTTGCGGATTGTTCAAGTCCCAGAGCTTCCGATCTAAACATAGAGTACTGACCGTTTCTTTCAATCACAGGTTTATGATCGGTTGGAATCTCGTGCCAGCGAATGTCGAGTTCTGGGAGTATATACCCTTCGTCATCGGATGTATTGCCGGTTATGTCGGAAGGCTTGTTTACAAAGAGTGCCCAAGAAGAAACCCATAACCAAAACTCTTCTTCTTTGTGAGGATGGAGCGTCAGATTATCGGCATGGGTACTGTCTCTTTTGAAAAACCTAGTTTTCGCTTGTGAAACATCCATCACGCCTAAGAAATCGGCATAAGCCAACAATTCTATGTATTCGTTGGGTGAAGGGGTTGCGGTGGCTACAAAACGGTACTTTATATTTTCAGCCCCGCGTCTTACCTGCATTGGGCCTGCATCACCGGTAAACAGCCTCATGAATTCACGGAAAGTCTTTGAGCCACCAAGTCCACGCAATACGGATGCTTCGTCAAGGCTTGCTACTTCGAATATTCGGGGATCAAGACGACCGTCACGGATACTTTCATAGTTTGTTAAGTATATACCGTCGCCGGACATTTCTGAAGCTCTACGGATGAATTTAGGCTTTATTTCCCAGCCGAGAATATTCTTAGCATCCTCTACAAATTCCTGTCTCACCGATAGAGGACAAACAATCAGACCGCTACCGTATCCGATCTTTTTGAGGGTACAACGTACCGCTTCCAACTGCGTAACCGTCTTATGCAGCCCGAAAGAAGCGAAACAAGCTCTTTTACCACCTTCAACCAACCACTTCACCATAAGTTTGTTGTGTGGTTTCAATCGAGGATTAATTTCAGACATTTCAAGCTTAAACCCATAATCTTCGGATAGCTTTATCTTTGATTTTAGAAAATCACTATAGGGTTTCATATACAATTTATTATTCGATTAATACATTTCACGATTTCTACTGCCAGATAAAGCACTAAACCTACTGACAGTACAAGAAATATTCTTTTAATTTTTGTCATATATTTTAGTTAAATAGCTAAATTGTTTTGTTAAATCGTTAACAACTATGTATGCGATGCTAAAGCATGTTATAAATTCACTGGATATACTTCCAAAATTTGGAATGACTACAAGAAAGCGTATCTTTGCAATGTGTTTTTCATAGTATTAGATTTAAGGTTAACAAAGGTTGGAGTACAGCGGTACTCCTTTTTTTATGCCCTTAATCTTCGCCATATTTCCCGTTGAAGATGTTTGCAACCATATCAACTACACTTTCTTCAATATCATCGCTGGTACCCGTCACTGCATTGGCTATATTCTTTTTCATCTGGATTATCTGATATACCTTTTCATCGATAGTCTTCCGACCGAGAAAATATCCACAGTTTACAGAGTCTTTTTGACCTATCCTGTGCGCCCTATCTTCACATTGCTCACAATCCGCATACGTCCAGGGAAACTCTACAAATCCGACATTACTTGATGCCGTCAATGTAAGACCAACCCCGGCGGCTTTGATGGAGCAAATGATGATATCCGTGTCCGGATCATTCTGAAACTTGTCAACCGCCCGTTGCTTCTCATCCTGCGAATCACGGCCTGTAACGGTCACCGCGGTAGGGAAAGAGCTTTTTAACTGATCAACAACCTCATGAAGCGAGCAAAAGAGAATGATTTTCTGTCCACTTTCCCGGAAGTCCTCCACAAATTCGATAACGGCTTTCACTTTTCCGCGAGCCGACACCTGTCTGAGAATATTGATTCGTACCATCACTTCACCGCGCAGCGCCTTTGCAATCTTTTCATCATCCGCATTCTTGTATTGTTGCAGGTACATGATCAGGTCACGCTCTGCATCTTCATACTCCTTACGGTTGGTTATCTCACAAGTGTAAACTTGTCGTACTTTATCGGGAAGATCCTTTAATACCTTTTGCTTTTCCCTTCGGAACATGCAATTTTTCCATAAAAAGAAGTTCAACTCCTTCAGGTTTGAAGCTTCCCGCTGCCCAGCACAATAGCGCTCCACGAAATGTTTGTATCCTCCGAAATCTTCCATCCGGCTAAGAATAGAAAGCTGTGGCACCAGATCTTTAGGTTTGTTGACTACCGGTGTTCCGGTAAGCTCGATCACCCATTCTTTGTCTTTGGTTATTCCCTTGCAGAACTTGGCCTGCTGCGTGGAAGAAGATTTGCATTTATGGCTTTCATCGATGATTACAGATTGAAACATCTCTATTGATTTACGGAATTCAACATCCCGGAGCGTCCATTTTTCAGCTTTCTTTATTCGCTGTACGAAGTATTTCTTTAATGATTCATAATTCACTATGAAGACCTGATACATGCCTGTCTGCCAAAAGAAAGGCCATGTATCGCGCACCTTATCGGATAATACCATTGCTTTTTTATCGGTGAACTTCTGCCATTCACGCTCCCAATTGATTTTAAGGGCTGCCGGACAGATAACCAGGCAAGGAAAAGCATTGGCAAGATTGATTGTGGCTATAGACTGCAAAGTCTTCCCTAACCCCGGTTGGTCCGCATTTATAAAGCGTTTCAGTTCCAGTCCACGGGCAATACCTTGCAATTGGTAAGGGTAGGGCTCTATTTTTAATTTGTGTGGAATTTGAAGAGTAGGGAGTTCGGGAACGTCATAAGCAATATCATCATCAAGGTTTGTCTCTGATTGCATACCTCCCCAGTTAATTTTTTCGAACTGTTGTATCTGGTAGACCATTCTTTCAAGTGCCACACGCTGTGATGCCGGCACGGTCCACATTTTCTTTTCCGGATGATACCGTTTTCCTTCGATTAGCTTTATTCTGTCTACAATGGCAGGCCTGTACCGGAAAGAGATCTCATAGACCGGTCCTCTAAGATTTATATCCATTTTGAAATGATGTTGTAAGGAGCCCGAAGGCTCCTGTTAGTTATGCGTACATGTCAATAACCGGGACTTCCTCTTCTTTTTTCCTGCGTCCACGTTTCTTAGGTTTCTCTTCCGCTTCTTTGGGTTCGTCTGCTTCAAAGTCAAGCATTTCCTGTTTGATTCCCCATTTATCGGAGAATAAGTATTCCGATACTTCCCAGTCACAGGCTTGTATATCGAGCGATAGATCTTCTAAGTAAGGATAGTTACTGTCGGAGAGCGGTGTCCATATCGAAAGGTCAACGGTTGCACCGGATTGAAGCAACTTAGTCCCAAATATGGTTACCCCGTCAATACCATCCTGACTGGAGTGTGCATATCCGGAAATCGCATAATTAGGGAATGTCTCGACAAAACCGGGACTCTTGATGCTTTCCTCATTAATACGTTCCGCTTCTTTCTGTTCGCAGAGTGAAACAAGATGTACTTTCAACTTGTCGAACACCTGGCGTAAGTCAAAGTGGATAATCTGATCACATGACTTGCTCACCCCGTTGGTGTAGTTTGATTCCGTGAAACTCTCGTTATAGTTCACGTTTAGGCGATCTTTCTTAATAATCGCCTTTTTGATGTCATTTCTTACTTTTTCCATTTATTAAAATGATTAAGTCCTATCAAAATTGATATTGTGGAGAAGCCCGGACTTGAACCGGGACGAGTTATCAGCTCGCTACATCTAAGGGTTGATATTCCTATCATCGAGTAGCACGTCTACCAATTCCGCCACTTCTCCTGTTATATTAGAAATTCTTTTCCTCCGCATTTGCCACGGAATAGATACCTAGACAAATGATGATAATACATCCTAAAGCAGCTAAGCCGCTTTTTAGTGGATTGCCTTCACCAATTCCTATCATGATAAGTGCTATCACGAAAAGGAATATGCTTGTAATGGAATCGTCTTTATTCATTTGAATTCTTTTTTGCTATGTTGTAATTGCTAAAACCGGCCATTTTCATTTCTTCTTTGGCCTTCGAAATCACAGTAACACACCATGAGAGTTGATGTGTGGCTGTTCTATTAGCGCGTTCACACCAGTCGACCAGATACTGTTCATCCCGGCAAATGGAATCAATTAAAGCGTTTACCGCCTTAGATGTTGCCTTGGCATTCTTTGCCGTCTCACGCAATGTTTCCATGACTTCTGTATTCTTTGCCTGATTAAGATGGTATTTGGCATCGGCGAGCAGCTTCCCGGTCCGTGCGATATAGGCGGCAAGATCATTACCGCGTTGTAGTGCCTCTTCGGGGTTTTCACTCATGGTGATGTTCAAAAATCCGTCTATATCGGTGAGTTCGGAGAATATCCGGTCTTTAGGTGTGATGTTGAGGTTCATATTTTACTTTAAAATATATTATACCATTAGTTGCCACCACTTGAAAGCCAGATCATTGTACTTTTCCCGACCATGTTTATACGAGGGATGTTCCCGATCGGTTATGAAGTGCTTAAATATCCGGCAGTTCTTTTTGGAAATAGCATAAATGAAATCACGGTTACTTCCGGCAATATCCATATACCAGGCGCGGGAACGATCCCAGTCGAAAAAGTCTATTGCTTCGTCAAACTGCTTCTGACTTTCGGCAAAGGTTGTTTTCAAATCCCCGCCAAATCCATAATCCGGCAGCCACCAATCCCATTTGCAACGAGTATCAAGATGATACGTAAAACTTCCGTAATGAAACTCCTGTTGCTTGTTTACCATGAAGCGTTGTGTATCAGACTTGGATAGTACGACAGCTAAAAACTGGTCTTTCTCAGCTTCTTTACGAAGTGCTTTACGCATCTCAAGTCCCAATTCAAATTCTTCCGGCGTATAGATGCAATCATCCACCATCAGCTTATCGTAACGTATCCGGTCGTTTTCGGTAATCAATGCATCTACCAGTGTTCCAAACTTGAAAGCGGCTTCCTTATCCCCGTATTGAGCACGGGGATAGAGGAAGTTCTTTAATTCGGTAAGGTCTGAGTTGCTAACCTCTTTTCTTAAGTAGTATGCATCTGGATTGTTACTAGCCATAGTTACTCAGCTTTAAGTTGATCAATAAGTTTATCAGCAAAAGTCACAGATGCTTCTACAATGTCTGTAAAAGGGATATTGCATATATGAGTCTGCATATATGCACACGTAATATCTTTTGCAATTTCATATCTACGTTGTTCCCAATCTATATTCTTTTCAAATTCCAATGCAGTCGCAGGTATCATTCTCCCGCTTTCATCTTTATATGAAGCACAGGATATACTCATCATTCCATAAGGAGTAACATCAATATGTTCACCGGTTAATTTTACTATTGCTTTCATAATTATTTAGCCTTAATATCTTCAACATATTGGATATACTGAGACTTGATATACCCATAGTGTTATTTCGCTTTTACCTCGTTCTCGTAACGTACATACTGTGATTGGATGTGTTCCTGATCTTTGCCATTGGCCAGCTTCTCACAGCATGTAACCATTTTTTTCATAACCTTTTCAAGGTCTTCTAGCGTCATGGACTGACCCTCATTGATCCACCACATTTGGAATATATCAAGGTAGCCGTTGGGGTGCAGGACTACGATTTTCTCTTTTACTTTGGCGTTTGTTGGGGGTGCAGCAATGGTAGCAGCTGCTGCACCGAAAAGGCCGCCTATGGCATCTTTCTGCGCTTCCTGGGCGTTTCTTTGCTTGGCTTCCTCTTCGTTGCGCTTGATCTCCGCCAGGCGTTTGGCAGATTCTTCGGCTTCACGCTTTTTCCTTGCTTCCTCAGCTTGTGCGGCAGCTTCGGCATTCTGTTGCTTTAACAGCTCCTGTTCTGCCAACTCTTTGCGTTTGGATGGCAGGCGATCAATAAGATCTTGGCGTGTTTGACTGATAGTGGCTTTGAATTGCGATGCATAAAACTCATATTTGCCCTGTAATACGGATTGCCGGATTTCTTTTTTAGCGTCAGCTGTTAAGTAGAATGTGGCATGTTCTGTGACAAACTTGTCAAAGTGTGCTTTTGGATAGTCAGCGGAAAATACGGTAATGCCAATTGATTCACGACTGAAATTTTCATAAGTAAGTCCTGTGAATATCCCTTGAATCTCAGATAACTTTAAAGTAAGGTACTGATTAAAGTAGGAGAGTAGGCCGTTCTCTAAATCCTGTCGATAGGTTGCTTTCTCTTTCTCAACAGCCGCCTGGCGTTCCGCTTCTTTACGACGTTTTTGCTCTTGTTCGTACTTATACGTAGCGTATTCGTTGCGTTTGACAGTAAGCATTCCGGGAATGGTGGTAGAATCTTTTGGATCAATCATCTTTTCCTGTGAGGTAAAGTGGGAACGTATCCTGTCAAAGATCTGTGTGAGAGGTTTACGCCGTTCATCCATATTATTGACTGTGACACTTACTTTCTTAAGATATTCAGAGACTTTTTCGTCGAGAGCTTCGTTCATACCTTCACCTTCGATGGTGTCGAGTAAGGCTTGTCCGGCTTCGTTGCATTTTTGAACGGAGTTGCTGTTCTTTGAGACAATTTCCGGGAAAGAGGACATTATAGAAGATACCTCTTCAATTTTGATTAAACTTGTTTCCATAATGATTTTAAATGATTTAATCGTTGATTGCCATTGGCATAATGATGTAGGTAAGTTTTTCTCCTTCGGTGGGTTCTGCATCCGTAACGATTACGGCGCGTGTAGGGTCGGAGAGTAAGAAGCATACAGAATCAGAGCTCTGCATGTTGATCAGCAGGTCAAGCAGGTATTCCCCGTTAAATCCGATACTCATGTGCTTATCCTTATATTCAACAGGCATTGTTTCATCTGCTGACATGGACAGATCTAAATCCACGGCATTAACTTGTAGCTTGCCGTCTGAGAGTGTGAACTTAATCAGATTGGAGTTCTTATTGCAGAAAACCAGTACTCGCTTAAGCAGGGAGATTAAAGCGAGGCGTTCAGCTGTTGCTTTTTTGTTATTATCCTGTGGAATAACAGCGCGGAAATTAGGGTATTTTCCCTCAATCATGCGATAAGACAATGTAAACAGAGAATGCTGGAATACTACATTGTTCCCCCGGACTACATATTCGATGTTCTCATCCTCCGGAGGAATAATATCGATCAGCACCTTGCATATTTTTCTAGGCAGGATTACCCCGCTGCGCTCGGTTCCATCCCCGAAATACTCCATCATGGTGAGCGTGCCTCCGTCGCTGGCCACAAAAGTGACGGTTGTACCAACTTGATCAAGATATACACCGTTCATCACCGGACGAAGTTCGTCATTTGCCGCGCGGAAATATGTCCGCTTTATCCCGTAAAGAATACCCAACGAAGATATAGGCATCTGCACTTCACCGGTAACCGGTATTGTTGTAGCTTCAAATCCTTTATAAACGCCGCCTAGCATGGAGAAATGCCCACCGATATAATCCAGTTGTACTTCATTGAAAGTACCTTTAGAGGTAAGGGTTAGCGTGATGGGTTGCTCAGGCAATTGGGCGATTGCTTCGAGAAGGGTTTTAGCATTGATGGTAAACAGAGTATTCTCCTCATCGACTGCCTGGTAATTGATGGTTGTTTTTATCCAACCGCTTTCGTCGGCGGCAGATACCTCAAGAATCCCGGCGTTTAACTCAAAAAGAAAATTGTCATAAGCCGCATTAATTTTGTTCGGCTGAATGATTTTGCTGACAAGCTTCAGCTTGCTTTGAAATTCTGATTTCGAAATGATTATTTTCATGCGTCATTTGTTTTATGGCGCATAACTTGAGAAGAGTGTGCTTCAGAATAAAAAGAGGTCTTAAAACGGTTATAAACAGCAAAGGCCGGATAATTAAATTATCCAGCCCTACATCGTCATGGCTGCAAATATATATGGTTTTTATTAAACAGCAAATAAAATCCTTATTTTTTTCTTCATTTTTATTTCAAAAGGTTTAAAACAGCTCTATTTGCGCGATCGCATATTCCATAATCTATATCAATATAGATGTCGGCCATCTTATAGTCATTATTGACATGACCAAGGCAAAAGTCTATATCAGCCTTTGGTACATTCGCTTTATTCCGTGCAAGGCTTGCCCAGCTATGACGTGCCCAATTGGTGGTAACATTACAATCAAGCTTTAAATTCTTGCATATATCTTTTAAACCCACATTGACCGCCCTCATGAAATTGTTTAAGTTACTATAATTCGTATGGAAATAGGATAAGAAATATCCTTCGGAGTATTTGTTCAACAAACAGCGGAGCTCCGGTTCTATTTTGATCGAAAGTAATATCTGGTCGTAGTTGCTTTCTGTCGACGTTTTGGAACGTTTATATTCTATTCGCCCATACTTCTCACAGCTTAACTTATATAAGTCATTAATGTTTATTCCCATCATGTAAAACATCATCATAAAGACATCCCTAGCCATATTAGTGCGCTCCTTATCCGTTTTATAGTCTCGTATTTGGGTTATCATATTTGCATTAATACTTTTACGCTTCCTGCGGTAAACAGGTATTGAGATACGTTTGAATGGATCACCTGGAATTCTTATTATATCATAGTCCTCGTTGTTATACATTAGCTTGGCTTTATTGTATAAAGAACGGATGCCTCTCATATAATTGCTAATTGTCCCGGGCTCCAAAGGTTCTCCACTTGGTCCCATTGTGCCTAGAACTTGCATCATGTTATTTAAAACATTGGATGTTATTGCTTTTATATCAATCTTGTTTTTCTTGAAATACCAACATAAAACAATTAGCGAGCGCTCATACCATTCTGCGGTTTTGTCTTTTTTCGTATTCATGATAACCTTTTTTGTGAATGCAACAAAGTCAATGAATTCGTTTTCGGGACTCATGTTTCTTTCAATTTCCTTTTTGAGCTCAGCACATGTCATGTACTTGGTTCTGGAATTTCCTAGTTTAAGATAGTTTCCTCTGATATTCTGAAGCAACTCGCTGACCTCATAGTTTAATAACTCACTATTGGGGGCAATAGGGGAGACTGCGCCGGATTTATCTATGTAGTTAGGTTCTACATAGTATTTAGTGGAAAAATATTGTAGCTCCTTATTATGATAGAGCCTAATTTTAATATTACTTGTACCATCTTGTTTCAGATGGACTTTTCCTGATAAAACAACTGGTTTGAAAGTTGCCATAACTGTTTATTTCACTTTAATGGGTTAAACAATCATGCAATCTTATCAGCTCCCAAAATCACTTATAAACTATTTATAAAAACAACATGTCTTATTTGACCCAGAACGGCATCAAATAACATGCAAATGTCTATAAATGACAAAAGCCGATGCAAATTGCATCAGCTCTACGTCGTCTTAAATTGCTTATTTTCAGTCTTTTACAACTCTGTCGGGGTAGCGGGATTCGAACCCACGACCCCCTGCTCCCAAAGCAGGTGCGCTAACCGGACTGCGCTACACCCCGAGTGTTTGTTTTTTTTAGCGAGTGCAAAGGTATAACAATTTTCTTAATACCAAAAGATTTCTGTGTTTTTTATTGCTTGTAAAATCATATTTTTAGGTAAAAATCACGTGTTAGAAGGTTATATTCGTT
>Ga0070399_1001734_pt1 | contig 21981 bp, 18 predicted proteins | sample BioMet4_FD_61217 | JGI IMG/M metagenome (GOLD analysis project Ga0070399, IMG submission 61217) | Microbial communities from bioreactor (seeded with sewage sludge) at LBNL, California, USA - Biofuel metagenome 4 (version 1) | ecosystem: Engineered > Bioreactor > Anaerobic > Unclassified ... | reverse complement strand
CTTTGCAAAAAAGACATTGACGCCCGCTACAGCAAGCCCCGCTATCCCGAATCCAAGGTTGAGAAACGCAGGTCCGAATACTTTACAGACAAGATTGCCAATGCCAAGAAGATGCTTAACAGAGCCGTCGTTGACAAGCTCTCTTTTGACTACTTGCTCGTTGACAGCTGGTTCACCTGTAAGGAAATGGTTAGATACATAAGGCGCAGAGGAAGCAAGTCGCATCTGCTGGGCATGATCAAGATGGGCAAAACCAAATATATGATCGATGGCAATGAAATGACCGCAACGGCCATTGCTTCTGCCATGACCAAGAAGAAATCCGTCAAATACTCCCGCGCTCATAAATACCATTACTTTGAAGCTGACGCCCTCCTCGCAGGCGCTCCTGTCAAACTGTTCTTTTATCGCTTCGGACGTAAGGGCGAATGGAAAGCGCTGTTGTCAACAAATACTGCCCTGACACCATACAAAGCTTATCAAATATACTCTATGCGCTGGTCTATTGAAGTGTCATTTCACGAATGCAAGTCTTTGCTGAACCTTGGCAAATGCCAGTGCAGAGACTTCGGCTCACAAATAGCCTCAATATCGCTCAATGTGTTACAATACAATTTATTATCCTATGTCAAAAGGTTCGAATCATATGAAACCATCGGAGGACTGTTCAAGGAAATAACAGCTCAAACCATCGAGCTTTCCATTACAGAAAAAATCTGGGGCCTTATCCAGGAAATCGTCTCCACTATAGCTAAACTCTTCTCCACTGACTTCGATGAACTCTTGACAAATATCATAAACGAAAACAAACAACTCAATGCAATGATGAGGGTGGTCCAAAAACTACAAACTGCAGCCTAAATCACTTGCGAAACTTAAATATTGTTATTATTAAGCCATATCTTTAAAGTATTTATCTGCAGGCCTTATTCTTCCTATTACCTGGTAGAGTTCAAGGCCATCATCTGCCGGGTTCAGGTAGATGCATTCCTGCTTGATCGGCAGATACAATGTGTTCTCCTTGGTTGGATTAATCTCTTCTTTCATGATGTGACTTGTTTATATTATGTTGTAAAGCTACTGCTAATGATTGACAATTATTGTCAAACTTCATCATTATTGTTATCTTTGAATCATCTAACGAACTAACTGCTTATGCAAGACGATTCTTTCATCATGATGAAGCCGGTGGACAAATCCGTGCTCAGAGACGGCTTCAACATCCCGATTTCGATGCAGAAGGCGTTCTATGAAACCACTGGAAACCATTTGGAACACGGCGAGTCGACGGTTATCAAGATCAACATTGACGGAGCCACATTTCAAGCTAAACTGACGAACATCAACTTCAACAGGAACCAATGGGGAAGCCATTCCGACCTCCTGCAGATCCGCTACTCGTCCGGCTCGCCGCTGGCAAAGAAGCTCAAAGAAAAATTCGCTGCAACCGCGAGTTACATTGAAAAAAATGAGGATTCTGCAAAGCCACGAATACGCATCGAAATCCCATCCGATATGGAGGAGAGGCTTGCATTGTATTACAATGCCATCCTGAATGAATATAGCATTGACTGCATGTCAGTGAAAGAGAACATTTCACATCTGGAAACCATTGTTACAGAAGATGAGTTCGAAGGGAATCCTGTTGATTGGGTTGATCCATCCGCTACCATAGAGGAGCGCGAGAAGCTTATAAAGATCAGGAAGCTTGACCGTTCGATCTGCGACAATCTGAAGAAGCTCTATGACTATCGGTGCCAAGTTACAGGAGAGAAAGTCGGTTTTGAATTTGGCGAGCCTGTCATTGAGGCCCATCACATCCACTACTTCGTCGAGTCCCATGACAACGATGCCTCAAACATCATCATCCTGTCGCCGAACTTTCACCGCATCATTCACAAGAATAAGCCGGAGTTCGACAGGAAGGCGCTGGCGTTCCGGTTTGAGAACGGCGTGGTGGAAAAGCTGAAACTGAACCAACATCTACAAGAGAGCGACCACTAAGGCTCGCCGACCGAAACTCACCGACCAGTCTCCGTCGACCAATATCAAATCTCGGGTCCAACATCTGCCCTACAGAGCGTATAACCCAACAGTTGGACCCCATATTCGAAATCGACAACGCAAAATAGTCCGCGCGGGTTACCCACGCAGGTGCGCAATCGCAGAGCGCAGTGGCAGCAGGTGCGCAGCAGCAGAATCCAGATGCCGACCTCGAAGATTGCGTCCAAATGTGGCTCTAGAGATAGTTGCAGAGGGCTTTTTGCAACTTGCACATTATGAAGGCACGTTCACAAATAGCTCAGGATAAGTATTTTCCAGAAACTTCCCACCCCCAAATGAAGATGAGCCTTTTGCATTGTTCTTATTATCAGCCAAGTCCAAGAGGGCCCCTCTCAGCCATCCAGGTTCCGGCCCTGCCACTTCGCGTCCAGTCAGGTTCCAGCGCCCTTCTTCGCGCAAGCCAGGCCCCTGCCCTGCACCTCCGCTTCCAGCCATATTCCTGCCCCACCAGGGAGGCCTATTCCCCTCTGCGGTGCAGCTCCACCACCTTCCCCAGGTGGTACACGATCAGCCAGAATGCCGCGGGGCCGTCAGAAGTAATATGGGGCTGGTCGTCGTCCCCGACAGCGAAGATCAGCTCGTGGCCGTCATCGTTCTTCTCTATCTCGGTCGTCACGCCTGTCACTTCAACCAATGCCGAGTCCCTCTCCTTGCCATATCCTGCTGCCAGGTTCAGGAACTTGTATTCGAACGGAACGAACGGAAAATTCCCGCCGTTGTACGCTGCGAAGCCACACTCGTCTAGGTTGGCATCGTCCACAGGCCCGTCGGCAAGAAACACGCTTCCATCCTCATCGAGCGCCAGGTACTTCTTGTAGGTCGTGTCCTTCAGTTCGCGATACTCCTCCTTCTTCCTTCCGGCTATGATTTCGTTGAAAAACTCCTTCTTTATCGGCAGATACAATGTGTTCTCCTTGCTCGGTCTGATTTCAGCTTTCATAATGTGTGTCTTTAATTTGTCATAAATATACACAAATCTTCCATCAACCTTCCATCTAATCACTTCATATACTTTTCAAAAAACGCAGCCACCAGATCCACCATCTCCGGTGTGAAGAACTCCGCAGACCCATGCGACGCGCCCGGAAGACTGTAGAACACGAAGTTCTTTCCAAGTTCGCTCAACCTACAGGCGTATCTGTCTGTCTGATTGCTGGGTACAATAGGATCCTTCGTCCCGTCAGCCAGCAGGATAGGCGGAATCTGCACGTCGCGTGACAGGTAGGCGATAGGACTCGCCTTCCACGCCTTATCCTGATTTGCAGACACTTCCCCACCTATCAATGCCCCCTCATTGCTGTCCGCCGAGTTATGGTCGACGACCGAAGGATAGCCCTTCATCGCGAAGATGTCTGTCGGCGGATAGAACGCCGCGATAGCGTTCACGGCATCGGAATACTCTGAATATGAATCTGTATCGAGCTCCTTATTGCCCGAAGTCGTGCCGGTCAGCAGCACAGTATGCCCGCCGCTCGAATCCCCAAGAAGGAAGACATTGTTCACATCGACCCCATATTTCGCCGCATTCTTCCTCATAAAACGCACCGCTGTCTTGCAATCCTGCACCTGCGCCGGAAAAATAGCCTGACCTGTATGCCTATATTCCACTACGGCCACGACAAAGCCGCGGTTTGCATAGTCCACATAGTGCTCAGCCATAATGAATTGCTTTCTCCAAGCAGAACCAGGCACCGCGACAATGCAAGGCGCCGCCTTCCTTCCTGCTCCCGATTCCTCATCAACCTTCAGAGCAGCTGTGTAGCTCCCCTTCGGCATTATTATCGTGAGGTACAGCTTGATACCGTCGCGGTCGACATATTCGACTCCTTCCTGAATCGTGACTCCGCTCTTGTCCGCCTTATAGCTCTTGTCCACGACAATGCTAAGCGTCTGCGCAGCAGAGCATTCCGGCTTGTACTCCGGCACCTCTCCCTGCATTCCTCCAAGCCCCTGCGGCGGCATACCGCCAGGCATACCTCCCGGTCCCATTCCGTTCCTCCTCATAGCGCTGTCGGGCATCATTCCCCGCATCATCCTGCCGCTGTCAGGCCCGGCCATTCTGACTGCGCCAAAATCCTGTGCGCCGGCAGCCATCCCGGCCAATAAGGCCAATACTGTCAATGCTAATCTTTTCATATTGCAAAGATACAGCAAATCCCAAACGTTTATATTATCTTTGCATAGAGACAGCATCAGTTCCTTCGCTGAGGCCTTCTCGCCTTAGTTTATGGAACAGGTTGAAACCCTGCATTTTAATAGCGGCATCGAATACATAGTGGCGACTCCTCTAAGTGTCTTGTCGATTGATCTCCCTCATAAAAGTTACCATTATTTGGTAAGTTTATTATCTTTGCAGTATTATGGGACAAAGAAATGAATTAGGGACTCTCTACAAGCCAACGTCACCTGGGAGCATCCTCAAAGAAGAACTTCGCGAAAGGAAGATCAGCCAAAGGACCTTCTCTAAAACCATCTGCATGCAGGAAACTCACCTCAGCGAAATCATCAACGGTAAACGTCGAATCACGCCCGACATAGCTGAGAAGCTGGAGAATGCGCTGGGAATCAGAGCGATTACATGGACAAATCTTCAAAATGGATATGACTATGATTGCAAGCAAAAGCAATCAAATAGCGAAGCTAAAATCGAGGCAAACAAGTCGCTGCTTATTAGAGAGATTCTGAATATCAAAGACAATGCAGCGCTAGAGAAGCTATCTGCATACATTAAAAGCATACGGACGTCAGAGTCCCATTGACCATCGCCCTACCTCTCATTGGATTCCGAAACCGGCCCCAGAGGACACTCTGATGCCGCCTCACACAGTATGCTGATACTCATAGGTCATTCCGCAACTTTCACATTCTCAGCATTGTAAGCCTATCAAAAATCCGCATTCGTGCGCAAAGTTTTCGCAAAGCCCTCATTATCCACAACATCCACGACACCTACCCATCCGTAGCGTACCCATCCGTAGCGTCATCTCTGCCTGGCGCTTTCCACACAGCAGCATAGGCTCAACATCCACAGCCCCTACCCCCACACAAGCTACAGTGTCACACTCTCCCCAGGACATACCCCTCCCCCGAGGCGCCGTACTTCAGCAGCAGGGATTCGATCTTCAGCAAGTCCCTATCATTTCCGTCCGTAAGAAAGTGGCCCTCAATCCATCTGAATCCCCAATAACTAACGATGTCATCCGAAATTGAGGACACTGCCTGTTTCCAGACCTCGACGGCATATTTCAACTTCAGTGAACATTCAATATCGGCATCGGAATGGAATCGGTCTTGCGGCAATGCATAAGTAGAATTTTTTAGCGCCCAAAAGCGGGCAAGAAACTGTTTAGGCGAACTCAAGGCAATCGGACAATACCCACAGTCATAAGTCCGCTTGACACCTGAGACGATGTCGATGTCTTCCTTAGAGTATATATCGTGGAGGTATCTAGGACGTTGAGCCATTTCCAATATTTTATTAGGTTTTGCAAAGCTATGGCAGGCAATTGACAATTTATGACAAAGGCTACTGGAATGCTCAGCGTCACCTACAAATTATCAACTGAAAAAAACGTTACTTTTGCTTGTCTACAAACGATTCATGGGCAAGCAGGATCCACAGGACATCGCACGGGACATCAAGAACGGCAGCCGGTCGTCCATCGAGATCTTTTTCCGACTCGAGTTCGACAACGTCACCCATTTCATCGAAAGCTACACCCACGGCCATTAGCAGGCAGAGGACCTTGCCCAGGAGACTTTCTGAGCAGTATGGGACAAACGCGCAACAATCGATCCGGCGAAGGCTGTTGAGTATCGCATAATGATATCGCTAAGGATGTTCAAGGAAAAGCTTAAAGACCACCTTCCGCTAATGCCATGGCGGCTTTTGGGGTAACCTCCGGAATCTTGTGTAATGATGGAAAGGCTAACTTGATTTATAAGGTTCAATGGATATAGAAGATATAAATAGGATTCTGGACGGCAAGTGCTCCGAAGAGGAAAGCGCTCGCTTTTTCGAGCGCGTCGCGACCGAGAAGTCAAATAGCACGGTGCGGGCAGCACGTGCAAAAGCGGGGCGGCTAGATGAGCTGCTCGCATGCCTTGTCAAAGACATGCGAGAAACATGCATCCAGGGTCTGCGGATCGATTCCGCTGCCTATCGGAAAAGGTTTTTGGTGAGTATACTTGAACGGAAAATCCATTTCCGTCAGCATCTTTGGGGCTGCATCGGCGCCGAAGGCGGCTTGAGCGCCTGAAGTCGGCATGACGGTGTCCTTCGTGAGTGTTATCGCCTTGATGCGTCCGTTGTTTGCCGCGTGGGAGAAGAACTGCTCGCGGGCCTTCTGGTTGGTCTCCTGAAGGATCATTGACTTGAAGGCATCCTCGATGTAATCATCCTTGAATGTAAAGTCGGATGTGTAGAATTCATACATCCTTCTGAATGCGTCCGAATCCATGATTTCCTTGTTCGAGCCGTTCATCTTCTCGAAAAGGCTTCCGCCGCAGAAGAAAAAGAAGCGGGTGCTGTCAAAAAGACCGGCGGGATTGGCAAGCATCAGCGTCTCTGAAAGCAGGGCGCCGATGGAATAGGCGAAGACATTGATGTCCGCCTCCTTTGAGAAGAGGGGATGGGCACCGTCCTTTATCTGCTCCAGAAGCTGCACTACATTGAAGATGGACTCTCGACCGGAGATGTAGAATCTCATTGGGCTCTGGGAGAGCCTGGATGACAATGCTGCGTTCGCAAAAGTGCAGTTCGGGGCATTGAAATCCTTCCTGCGCTGCTCAACGAAAGGCTGCATCACTTTTGGATTGACCCATGTGATAGGGGCTCTGTTCAAGTGGAATGCTATCGGGAACAGGATTACCGGCTTGCCGGTCTGCAGGCAAAGGTATTCGGCCCAAGGAAGGTACTTGTCCCACATCCTTTCGTTCAGGCCGTGCAATACCAGTATTCCGTTGCTGCAATCCTTGGCGCCCTTTGGGGCAAAGACAGTATAGCGGAAACGCTCGTTGGAGCGCAAGCGGTCATCGTCGTCGCGATAGAATTTCATTCTCGGCGCCTTTTTCTGAAAACGCACGACCTCCTTCTCGTCCATTCTTTCGTGGAATCTGTAGGGAAGGATGTCGATGCCCGTGTCCTCAAGCTCCACCTTGCGCTTGAGCGAGAAGACCTGGCTCAACTGTCTTGTCCGTTCATTAAGACTCTTCATAAGGCATTATATTTTCGAAGGCAAAAGAACGACATCACGACCGGACTTCATAAAAAAAGGGTTTTATGCGCCATGTTTGGGATTCTGGGGTGAAATTCAGGGGCGAAATTCGAAATACAGGGGTAAAATCCGGAGACATGACGGGTAAAATGTGGTAAAAATCACATGATATTGCGGAGTGAAGAAAAAAGTTACCTTTGTGGAAAATAGCTCGGCCTATGGACTGGTTCAACAACAAATTGCCGGATTATGTCTGCAAGAAGCAGAACATCGTGGGACTGATCGTCTTCACCGCGCTATTCGCATTGCTGTTCATCAATCTTTACAAGCCCTTCGACAGCCGCAACTGGTACCCTCAGATAACAGACGCCCAATACATACTTTTCTCATCCCTATTGATTCTGGTCGGCATATTCGTCGTTGCCATAAGCAGGATGATAATGTATTTCTACTCCAGAAAGCATCCCATCCACTATTGGGAATTCGCCATTTGGGTATTCGTGGAGATTCTTGCAATGAGCGCCATCTACAGCGTTTTCACCGAATGGGCTTCAAACTGGCACCGTCCATGGGGAGACGTCATCCTCGAATCACTTGAAAACACTCTCCTTGTGCTTCTGCTGCCTTACGCCGTGGCTCTGCTTTACGAATCCTGGGAAGAAAAGAACATGCAGCTCAAGGCACTTACGGCCTCAAATCACTCCGAGTTGTCCAATGCAACGGCTGCTGCTCCTCCAGTCGCTCCGATGGTGGCATTGTTCGATGAAAAGAACGAACTGAGACTCACCATCAAGAGGGAGAATCTGCTTTACATCGAATCAGCGGACAACTACGTCTATATCTGGTACCTGAACAAAGGGCAGGTCTCGAAGTTCCTGCTGCGCAACAGCTTGAAGTCGATAGAAGACCGATTCAACGGCACTCCGGTGATGCGTTGCCACAGGTCGTATATGGTCAATTTCGACAATGTTTCCATGATCCGCCGCGAAAAGGAGGGCATCTACGTCGAGTTCTCGCTTGCAGGCGTGGAGAACATTCCAGTTTCTAAGACGTATGCGGCAGCGGTAACACAGGCGTTCCTGAAGAACGTCGCTGCACAATAAAAAAGCGGCCTTCCGCCGCTTTTTTCAATTCAAGTGGAAGAGCTCGACGAGACCTTCGAGCATGTCGGGCGCTATGCCTTGAGGCTTGAAGCCGGCGGTGCAGCAATCCAGATAGATGTCGGCCGATTTGGCAAGGGTGTCGATGGCATCGAACGTCTCCAGTATGTCCTCTCCCACTGCCAGGCATCCGTGCTTTTCCCAAAGCACGACGTCGTGTCCTGCAAGCTGCTCAATGGTGGCTGCCGCAAGTTCGATGGTCCCCGGCTGACGGTAAGGAACGATTCCGATGCCGTGAGGCACGATTACGCGCGTTTCAGGAATCATCGACCATAGCAGGCGCGTCATCACGTCGGGCTTGAGCATCTCTGGATTGTGGGACAATGCAACGAGCTGTGTGGGATGCGTATGGCAGACAGCCTTTATCTGCTTCCTGCCGTTCGACTGCTCGAAATCGTGCATCTCCAGGTGGGAGACGAGCTCAGAAGTTGGCATTATCACCTCGTCGGCAATAATGTCGTAGCTTTTCCCGTCTTTGCAGACGCGGATGATGGCACCATTTCCCATAGGGTTCACAGCTACGTCTCTCATCCTGCGGTTCGTGCCCGTGACATAGTAATACTCGCCGATAATGGTCGTCAGCGGGTGTGTCAAAGGCAATGCAACGGTCTTCAGAGGGTTCCTGTCCTTGTAACTTGAGCTGATGCAGTCGGTTACGCAGACTGATATGTTGCCTCCGTTTCGTTCTGCCCAACCTCGCTGCCAAAGGAAGCCTGCTACTTCTGCGATGGCGCAGACCTGATAATAAAGCTCGCTGCACGGCATGCAGACCGATGCTCCGCTGACGAAGAATTTCTCCGGAAGGTTTCCTTCTATTGAATGAATGTCTACCATGATGGCTAGCGTTTCGAGGTCATTTCGCGCTCATAGCGTTCAATCACGGGTATGAATGTCTCGCCGACCGGCACGCCGGCGCGGAGGCAGAATTCGTCCCATACGGCACCCCAAGGCAGAGACTTTGCCTCTTCAAGCAAAGCCAGTCGCTGGAAGTTCTGCTCGTTCGACTCATACTCCCGCAACTTCTTGAGAGGTTCAAGGAGGGCCAGAAGCAGACATTTCTGCGTGGCTCGCGAGCCGATGACATAAGCTCCGATACGGTTGATGGAGGCGTCGAAATAATCGAGTCCGATGTGTACGCGTCCGATGGCGTCGCAGCGTACGATTTCCTTGCAGAGGTCAAGGATGTCGTCATTTATTATGACAACGTGGTCGGAATCCCAGCGTATAGGCCTGGATACGTGCAGCATGATTTCGGGAGTGAATAGCAGCAGGCAGGAAATCTTGTCAGCGATGCTCTCAGTCAGATGGAAATGTCCCGTATCAAGCGTGACTATCTTTTGATTCTTCACACCGTAACCCAGATAAAAGTCATAAGAGCCGACAGTGTAATACTCTGCGCCAATGCCGAACAGCTTCGCCTCGATGCAGTCCTTCATCATGTCGTACTTCTTCTCGAATATCCTGTCGAGAGAGTCCTCAAGCAGCTGTCTGTAATATAAGCGATTCACTGTCTGGTCCTTGCTGCCGTCGTGAATCCAGAGGTTCATTATGCACGGGTCGTCCTGATATTCGCCCATGGCCTGCGAAATCGCGCGGCAACGCTTGGTGTGCTCGATCCAGAAATCGCGGATACCCTTGTCCGGATTGGCAAGCGACAGCATTCCGCTCTTCGGGTGCGAGAAACTTGTAGAATTGAAGTCAAGCTTCATTCCATGCTCTTTTCCCCACTCCATCCATCCCTGGAAATGCTTAGGCTCGATCTGGTCTCTATCGACCTTCTTGCCGCCGAAGTCTCCGTAAATCGCATGCAGGTTCAAACGGTTGTGTCCCGGAATAAGGCTGGTCGCCTCCAGGATGTCCTGCTGAAGCTGCTCCACCGTATGTGCCTTGCCGGGATAGTTGCCGGTCGCCTGGATGCCTCCGGACAGCTGTCCGTCAGGATTTTCGAATCCGGAAACGTCGTCAGCCTGCCAGCAGTGCAGCGACAGCGGAATGTTCGACAACTGTCCGATCGCCTTTTCCGTGTCCACTCCGATAGCAGCGTATCTCTCGCGCGCTATCCCATAAGCCTTTTCAATGTTTTCCATATCTTGTATTATTGATTGTCAAAATATCCTTCACAACGAAGCAGCAGCCAACGCCCGCCTCTGCACCTTCAAATTCCCAACAGCAGTCGCCTCAGGCAGGCAAGGCACCACGTCGACGCCAAGCGCAGCGCGCGTATACGCGTTAAGCACAGCGTTCTTGGAACCGCCTCCTATGACATACAGTCCCTTCAGCTCGTACGGCGCAAAGCCGCGCAGCCATCCGAACACTTCACTGTATCGCGCCGCAAGGCTCTCGAACACCAGCCGAACGATACCCAACTTCGTTTCTGGCATCTTTCCTCCGTTCCCAGCGAGGAAATCAGCGATCGCACCTTCCATATCCTTCGGATTTGCAAAGCTCGGATCGTCGGGGTCGATCAATGCTCCGCACTGACTGATGCAGCCATCTGATGGCACTTCGGAACAGTTCTTCGCATTTGAGCAGGAACAGGCATTGGAGCCTGCGTCAACATTCTCCCCAAAGGAAAGCGCAGCCTGGATTTCAGACCAGGTCAGCTCTTCGCCCCGCTCCTTCCATTGCTTGCGGCATTGCTCGATTATCCACATTCCGGTAATGTTCTTCAGGAAGCGCGTGGTGCCGTCGATGCCACCCTCATTGGTGAAATTCAGCTCCTCTGAAAGCTTCGTTATGATAGGTTCAGGAGACACGATGCCCATCAGCGACCAGGTGCCGCTTGAAAGATATGCGTAGCCGGGCCTGTCATTCGGCACCGCAGCTACAGCCGAAGCAGTGTCGTGTCCCGCCACGGCAATAACCCGTATGTTTCCAAGGGAGGACGACAGATCATCGTCTCTGCCAGCGTTTTCAAGATATTTGTCCAACAATCCCTTGCGGAGAGTGCCTACGACGGTCCCGGGAGGGACGATCGGAGCGAAATTCCTGCTTGAGACTCCGCAAGGCTTCAGGAGCTCGTCGTCGATCGTCTTCGTGCGCGGGTCCATGAAGCTGCTCGTCGACAGGATGGTCTGCTCTGTGACCATCTTTCCGGTAAGAAGGTAAGTGATGTAATCCGGAATGAAAAGTATCTTGCAAGCGTTTGTAAACGGTTCGTAATTTTCCAGACGGCAGGCGTAAAGTTGATACAGAGTATTGAAGTCCAACACCTGTATTCCTGTCCGGCGATATACTTCGCCACGCGGGAAGCACTCCGAGAAATACCTCTCAGGCACTCCCTCGGTGTATGGATCCCTGTAGGCTCTTGGCAGAGCAAGCAGCTTGCCGTCCTTGTCCAGGAAAGCGACGTCCACGCCCCAGGTATCGACTCCGATGGATTCTATCCTGTCGCCGCCGCGAACGATGTCGGCGAGAGCGCTGCAGACGCTTTCGAAGATCCTGTCTATCTCCCAGAACCATTTTCCGCCTCGCTCGACCATCGGGTCGGTAAAGCGTGCAGCTTCCGTCATCGCCATTTCGGGCTTCTGAGAGTCGCAGACCATCAGCCTGCCGCTCGTCGCCCCCAGATCCACTGCCACATTCAATCGTTTCATATACCTTGTCATACTAATTATCCGACAATCGACGGGAAGAAAATCGAGAAGATCAGAATGGCCAGTCCTATCAGAAGCCAGACGGCCGTCTTTCTTCCGCTGTCCTTCCACTCTTTCAGGATGATGCCCCAGACGTTCGAGAACACGACGTTCAGCGACATCAGAATGCTCCACGAGAAGGCAATCAGCACCGAAGAGGAGGCAAGGAAGCTCTTGCCCATTTCAAGTCCGAAGAACTGCGAATACCAAAGGACTCCGGCCAGGGCGCAGAACAGCAAATTATTGAAGAAAACGTTCACAGGCACGTGGAAATATTCGCGCCCGCTCTTATGGATTATGTTCTGTTCTATGCAGTAGCAGGCATTGGTCACAAACCCTCCGAGAGTTACAAGGAGGATGACCGGCAGTCCTGCGAACAACGGACTTACGCCCGCATTCAGCGCAGCCTGCTTTATGGGAGCGCCTGCGTCAAGTCCAAGCGAAAAGCAGGCGGACATCACGCCTGCGAACAACGCCACAAGCAGTCCCTTGGTCAGCGCGAAGTCCTTGATGGCCTTCTTCCGCTCTTCATCAGGCATGTTCCTCGACCTCAGCGCACCGGCATAGCCGATCACGGCGATGCCAGCAATGGTGATGCAGACTCCGAGAAGCAGCACGAGCCCTTGGCCATGGAAAAGGTCAGTCCCCTTGACCAGAGCAGGGATCAGCGTCCCGAAAGCCGAACATGTCCCAAGTGCAATGCTCTGTCCCAAAGCGACTCCCAAATATCTCATGCTGAGTCCGAACGTCAGTCCTCCGATGCCCCACAGGGCACCGTAAAGGACAGGCATCCAGACATCCCCTTGCGCATAAAGCTGATTCAATGCAACGCCCTGAGGCCTGCCTATCAAGGCTCCGATGAATGGGAACACAAGCCAGGCAAAGATTCCCTGCACCAGCCAGAAGCTCTCCCAGCTCCATTGTTTCACCTTATTTATCGGCACATATGAACTCGACTGGCCAAAACTGCCTATGGCAATGATAAATAGACCTAAGAGTATGGAAGCGGCTGCTGACATTTCTTTCTTGTTTTACGTTTCACAAAAGTAAGCAATATTAACTTAAACAATGCATCAAAAGCAGGTTTTTTTTCATGATTTTCCTATGAAAAACCGATTTGGCAATAATATTAGGCACAATCAAGGCAATCTATTCCATTTCCCCTCAATAACATCCATTTTATCCGTTTTCAAACGTTTGTCGAAATGATCTGACATCTGAAGAGCAGTATTTGTGTATTATTTGGAATAATATTTTCAGCACTGATGCGCACAGGCGCGTGCACAGCGAAGCCTGCCACAATCGGCTGCCGCCGTCAGCGCAGCCGACAGAATTATCGGAGAATGGGTCACCGACGACGGCGACTCCAAGGTAGAGTATTTGGCAAAGGCTGACGGCAGCTACTATTGCAGGCTGATATGGATGGCGCATCCCGACTACCGCGACGGTTCCCCTAAACTCGACAGGATGAATCCGGACAAGTCCCTCAGGAACAAGCCGTGGATTGGACTCACAATTATCGACGACATTCATTACGACTCCGAAACCGGACGCTGGATTTGCGGCTATATGTACCACTGCGGCCTCGGAATGACCGCCAAGGGAAACATCGAGATGCAGGGCGACAAGATCATTGTGCGAGGACACAAGTTCGGCATCACGGGCAGACAGGTCTTCTACAGGGCGAAGTGATCAGTCGTCCACAGTTTGCCTTTTTGGCATATTACTTCACCAACGCATAAAGTTTTGCTATCTTTGATAAGAAATTTTCGAAGACATGAAAAAGCTGATCACCTTATGCATTGCGCTGCTCGGAGCATCGGCTCTCAGCGCCCAGAACGGAAAAGACACCACAGTTTCATTTTACCCGGCCCTGCCTTACGCCCAGAAGATGGGTGAAGTCATCGAACTCTGGCCTAATGGGGCTCCTGACAGCAACGGCCAGTCGGGACCGCTGATAAACATAGGCGGAGAACATCTGGAGAACATTTCAGTGGCAAGAATGATAATCTTCAAGCCGGCAAAGTCGAACGGCATCTGCATCATTATGTGCCCTGGCGGCGGCTACAAATACGAATCCACCTACAACGAAGGCGCAGGCTTCTCGCTTTGGATGAACGCCATGGGCGTCACCTATTGCCTGCTGGAATATCGCCTTCCCAACTACGGCCACTCCGAAGTGGCGCTTCACGACGCCGAGCAGGCTGTCAGATATATGCGTACGCATGCAGCCGAATACGGATTGAAGAAAGTCGGAATCATGGGCGGATCGGCCGGCGGCCATCTGGCTTCCACACTCGCCACACATTTCGATTCGGTTGAAAGCAAGCCGGATTTCCAGATTCTCCTCTACCCGGTAATCACGATGGACCCTGCGTTCACGCACAAGGGATCACGCGAATATCTTCTCGGCGAGAACCCTACACCTGAAGCTGAAAAGCTCTACAGCAACGAGCTCCAAGTCACAAAAGACACGCCGATGGCCTTCATCGCCCTCTCGGCGAACGACAAGACCGTGCCTCCTATAAACAGCCTGAATTATTACAAGGCCCTCATCGACAACGGAGTCAGCGCAGAAATGCACATCTACCCTACCGGCGGCCACGGTTGGGGCAGCAGGGACAATTTCACATACAAGCTCAACTTCCAGCAGGAGTTGGCTCGCTGGATCAAGGAGTTGGAATAGCTGCAGGAATCAATCCGGACAATCTCTGTAAAGCACACCTGAAAGGCCCGCCTGACTAACTTCAGACGGGCCTTTTCCTAACCAAATGTACTTTATATAATAACCGATGAACTAGACTATTTTGACTAATTTCCCACCGTCATTCCTCCTGCGTCGTTGTGGATTCTCTTCTCCTCGTCCGTCGCCTGATGTTCCCTGCGAGCGCCCGAAGTGGAAGATCCGAACCTCCATGTAAACCCTAGTACGATTTTCTGCTGCACAGGATATCTCTGTTCAAACCTCATGACAGGCGTAGACTTGTCGTCGGGAGAATAATATGAAAGGCAGCTGCTTGTCGTCCTGAAAATGTCGTTGAACTTCAGCGTTACCCAGCCGCGGCCGTTGAACACCAGTTTCCTCATTGAGAAGCTTGCATTCCACATCGGGTCGATGATGTATTGGGCCACGGCCATCTTGGACATGTAATTGACGTCGAGATTGGCAGTTATATCCTTTGGAAGGGTGAAATCCAGCGAACCATAGCATTGGACGGCGAGCCTCTTGTTGACGACTCCGCTCACGGCATCGGTGCCGCTCGCCGTGCTCTGCATGTCCAGGGCGCTCACCGACATGGTGAGATTCATCCACTTGGTCAGAGGCAGCTGAGTCAGGGAAACCGACGCAACGCCGATCTGGAACTTGCCGTAGTTGTCCCACGTGAAGTTCTGGAATCCAGTCGAGTCATTGATTTTCAGCACCTGCATTATGTAATTGTTCTGCAGGACATAGGCGAGGTTCAGGCTCAGGTATTGCGAATAGCCGACGCTGAGCGCGAATGTGTTAGAGATCTGCGGATCTATATCAGGATTGCCAGAAATGGCAGTATGCGAGTCGGTAAGGATCGAAGAAGGGTTAAGCTGTCCGAATGACGGGCGGTCGATCCTTCTGGAATAGACCAATGCAAAGCGCCATTTGTTTGGATTGAACGATATCACTGCGTTCGGGAAGAAGTCCCCATAGTTCTTGGATGTCTTGGTGCCGGAAGTGAGCCAGTTGCCGTCGGCAAACGTGTGCTCGTAGCGAAGTCCCGCCTGCACCATCCACTTCTGGCTTAATGCCGCTGAAGCGCTTACATAACCGGCGGCGATCTGTTCGGAGTAGATGAAGTCGTTTCGGACGCCTGTCACGTCGCTCCTGTTGTCGGTCTGGGTCTTCGCCCACTTTGCGCCGGTCTCGAACTGTATCCGCTTGAACAATACAGTGGAATAATCCGCCTTACCGGAAAAGATATTGATATACTGGTCGTTGAGTGTATAGTTTACAGTCGGGTCGACTGAAGGCACTGTCGTCGCGCTAGCCAGTCCCGGATAATAATACGTATGGTAGTCATTCCCGGAACCATAGTAGCTGTAATCGAAGTTCAATGCGAGATTCTCCCCCAGCGACTCGTTGAATGTATGGGTATAGTTGGCGTTCGACGTCAGGAACGACGTCTTTTCCGTTGCATCTATCTTCGTGAATGTCTTCATCACCGGAACCCCGTCGACATTGGTCACCGATATGTTCTCATCGGGACCGCACCAGTTGCTGCCGTCCGTGAATACGCCGCTGAAGTTCACTCCCACCACATCCTTCCTGGTAAGCTTGTAGTCGTCGCCCAACTTAACCAGTTGGGATTCATCCTTCATCTTGAGAACTGAATTATTGTCCATGGACGACTTGTTGCCTTCGCCGAAGAGCGACTTGTTCTTGATTACCATCATGTTGGTCTTGTAGCTTGGCGAATAGGTGACCGAAGCGCTGTTCCTGTCCGTCCTGTAGCTGAGCGCAAGTGTCCCGTCGAAAGACGGATACGGTTTCTTCTGGAAGATCCCCGAACCGGCATTCCCGCCGATGGTGCCGTTCAGTCCCTTCATGAAATTCCTCTTTGTCTTGATGTTGATGATTCCTCCCGTTCCTGAAGCGTCGTATTTGGCTGAAGGATGCTCGATTATCTCGAACTTGTCGATGGTGGTGGCATCAGTCGACTTCAGAAGTGTGGCAAGCGAGCTTCCATTCATGTTCGACGGCCTTCCGTCTATCCAGATGGCTACCGACTGGCCGTTCAGGGTGATGTTTCCGTCCTTGTCAACGTATATTCCGGGGGCCTTCTTAAGCATTTCCAGAGCGTCAGCTCCCTGTGCCGAAGGCAGCTGGCTGACATTCATCACCAGCTTGTCCGCCTTCACCTCCATCAGAGGAATCCTTTCTGTAATCCCCGCCGCTGCCAATGCCTCCTGCTCCGGCTGCAGGACGATGTCTCCCAGATTCAGGGTACTGCCCTTCCCTGCCTTCAGCTCGGAGCGTTGTTCCTTATATCCTATGAAACTGACAGAGAGCACATACTCCCCTGCCTGCAAATTCTCGAACTTGAAGCTTCCATCCTCGGCAGTCATGGTTCCCGCCACTACCGTGCTGTCCTGCCTGAGCAAAGCGACGGTGGCATAGGCCAGAGGCTGGACCTTTTGGGAGTCAATGCTCCCCGCAGCGCCAGAAACGGCCTGAAGTACCCTGCCAGAAAAGCCGGCAGATTCAACCTGCCTGTTCGTCTTGACGCGAGCCAGGGCCGAATTGGGATCAATGATAAGTGAAAGAGCTGATACCAGAACTATCGCAGCGATTTTGAGTGAAATGACATGTTTCATCTTTTTGAATTCAGATTTTAAATGCTCTAAATTGTATAGTGTATTAGTTTGCTATTGCACTGCAAAGATAGACTATTTTTAATCTCTGCAAAACTTATTCATCAATAAGACGCAAAAACCATAAAAAAGTTTCATAAGCGAAGAAAGATGCTCCGGATTCCCCGCCGGCCTTAACGCCGAAGACAGCTGACGAATCCTTGCCTATTGGGCAAAAGCGACACAGCCGAACGATCCGGATGCAAGCAATGCCGCGGACAAGAAAAGCGCGGTATCATCTTTCCGACTGCCATAGACCTGTCATCTGAGTTGGACTGAAACTGATTGAAGGTCCGCGTCGGCGGAAGAAGCGCCATATAACACCTCGAATCTGCCAGGACGGACGGACATCTTGCCGGCTTCGGCATCGAAAGTCTCAAACGCTGAAGGTGTAAGAGCGATGACAGCCTCAGCGGAGCCCTTGGCAGGAACATAAACTCGTGAGAACGCCCTGAGCGACTTGACAGGACCGCCCTTGTCTTCGACATTGCGCATGTAGACTTCGACTACGCAGACGCCGTCTCTATCGCTGAAATTCTTCACAGGAATCCGCAGGACGACTCCACTGCCGACAGAAGCTTGATAAACAAGCTTCTTGGTGCCTTTCGCAGGGATATAGCCACCGTCACTATCTTCAAGCTTGGCTTTTCCGATGCTGAACTTGCTGTAGCTAAGGCCGTAGCCGAACGGAAAGAGAGGCTGGCCCTTGAAATAGCGGTACGTACGGCCAAGAGAGTCAGACATGGAATAATTCTCGTAGTCATTGAGCTGGGCGTCATTGCGGTAGAACGTGACAGGAAGCTTGCCGGATGGATTGAAATCGCCGAAAAGGACGTCGGCCACAGCAGTTCCTCCCTCCTGTCCAGGGTACCACGCCTGCAGAATAGCATCGCAGGAAGACACTTCGGGAACCATCGCAATAGCCGAGCCGCTGCAGTCCACGAATATGACCTTCTTCCCGGCAGCCTTTAGCGCTTGAAGGAAAGAGCGCTGGACTTGAGGGAGTTCTATGGAAGTGCGGTCGCCGCCGCGGAAACCCTCTATCTCCACTGGCATCTCCTCGCCTTCCAGCCGGGGCGAGATGCCCCCGACGTATATCACCAGGTCGACATCCCTCAGACTGTCGAGCTGACTGCAGAAATCGTATTTGACCGTGTTCTCCCCCGGAATGTCGCCATTGCCTGAAGAGACGTTTCCGAGTCCTTTCCGGAGCTCGACCATCGCGCTCATAAGGGAATGGACGAACTGGCTCATCGGAAATCCTGCCTTGTCGAGACTGTCGATGATGTGCTTGGACCTCGAATCCATTTCGACAGTGGCATTTGCAGGCGATGTGCCGCGGTTGAAAGCGCCGCTGCTCAGATAACGCGGCATGTCGGACATGTTGAGTCCGGATTCGCGCAGGATCTTCACCTGCCGTGAAGTGGAAGGATCCTGAGCCATGGCTTCGAGAGACTGCATGACCTGTTCTGATGCTGAATTCCAGTCAATGCTTCCCGCATCCCGCATTGAAAGCGAATTCTCTTCATCAGAGAGACAGCGCACGGCGGCAGCCTTCTTGACTAGAGGACAGCCCTGGACATAAGGGACCTGGGTACCGAGCTTGTCGCGAATGCCCTGCAGGATGGTGACGGTCGAGCCGGGCGTGCCGTTATAATTGCCCCACTGCATGGTGGAGTCCGTTGCATTGGCTCCGCAGACGGCGATTCTTCCGCCGTTGCCGAAAGGATTGCCTACGGAATGTGCTTTGGAGAGAGGAAGGATGCTTCCTACATTCTGAAGCAGGACTATGGATTCCCTGGCCGCGTCCAAGGCATCGCTCAGGTGCTCAGGCGAACTGACATTGGAATATGGGATGTGCTGCCAAGACACGATGCTGTCAGGGTCCATCTCTCCGAGTTCGAAGCGAGCCCTCATAAGTTTCCTTACGCGCGCGTCTAGTTCCGACTCGTTGATTTTACCATCTTTAACCGCCTCGAACAGAGACGAGAACTCATTCATGCAGGTGATATCGGTGCCTGCCTTCAACGCCGCGGTAGAGGCGGATTCAGAATCGGGATACGACTTGTGCCCCCAGGGTGCATAAAAGTCTGAGACGGCTCCGCAATCTGAAACGACGATGCCGTCGAAATGCCAGTCGTCGCGGAGGATTTTCGTAAGCAGCCGGCTGTTGCCACAGCAGGGTTGGCCGTCAAGACCGTTATAGGAGCACATCACCTCCTTCACTCCGGCTTCTGTCACAGCTGCCTTGAAGGCAGGGAGATAAGTTTCGTAAAGGTCTCTTGACGAGAGATCTGCGATGTTGAATGTATGGCGATTCCACTCCGGGCCCGAATGGACCGCGAAGTGCTTCGCGCATGCGTGAAGCTTGTCGTATTCGCGCAGGGTGCATGCTTCATTAGCAGAACCGGCGGCACGCTCTGCAGGAGAGCCTCCCTGAAGCCCTTCGATTACGGCGACAGCCATTCGCGATGTCAAATATGGATCCTCGCCGTAAGTCTCCTGTCCGCGTCCCCAACGCGGGTCACGGAAGATGTTGATGTCAGGCGTCCAAAAAGTAAGTCCTTGATATATGCCGCGTTCGCCATGACGACCTGCCTCTGCATGCTTGGCACGCGCCTCGTCGGATACATCGGAGAAGACGCGGCGCACAAGAAGCGTGTCGAAAGTCGCAGCCATCCCGATCGCCTGAGGATAGACTGTGGCAAGCCCTGCACGCGCGACTCCGTGCAGCGCCTCGTTCCACCAGTTGTAAGGCTTTATTCCAAACCTCTCCACAGGCTGCGATTCATTTGTCATCAGTCCGACCTTTTCCCCCAACGTCAGCCTTCCGACAAGGTCCTCAGCCCTCTCCTCTGCGCTCAATGCATTGTTCTGGAAAGGATACTCAAAGGCAGAGACATGATTTTCCTGAGCATTCGCGCACACCGCCGAGCCTAGCATTGAATACGACAGAATCACAAGAAAATTGAAAAGAGATTGAAATGGTTTCATAGTTTTAGCCATTATGAGTGACGACCTTATTCATTCCAAAGTTAGCATTTTTCACAATCCGCGCAACGCCGGAGCAGGATGCAGGAATATGATTTCGCACAAAAAGACCGGCGCAGATGAGAGGGGAATCTCTGCGCCGGCATCAAAATGAATTGACTGACCTATCTATTACCTATGAAGAAAACTAAACTATTTGATCGTCAGAGTGTAAATCACAACCGGAAGCTTGGTGTCAGTCTTTGCGGCAGAAGTCAGATCTTCCTCGACATCGCCCTTTGTAGCAGTGGACTCCTTCCAGTTCGTCCTGCCGTAGAAAGCGTCAGTCGCAGTTGCGCCCTTCTTCTTGTAGACAGCGATCGTCTTCTTGGTGGAAGCGTTGACGAACTTTACTGAATCACTGCAAGTCCACATGTAAGAGGCAACCTGAGCCGCCTTGGAGTCGTTTGCACCTTTTACAAGATAAACGCTGCAGAAAGCCACCGTCTTCTTGGTCGCAATCTTTCCGGCTGATGCAGGATAAGACTGGTATTTGGTAGGAGTCAGGGCCTTCAGGCTGTCCGTATCATAATAGAAAGTAGCCTGGATGTCGTTTGCGGTTTGATTGTCAATCTGCCAGCTGTACTGTTTCTGGACATTTGAATCGAGCTTGTTGTCTTTTGTGCAGGAAGCGAACATCATCATTCCACCCATAAGGGCAATGATGCAAAGGGGGGTAGCAAAAATCTGTTTCATAATAATTGTTTATTTAACCTATATTAATAGTAGTTTCTGACACTATAATGCAGGCCGAGCACAAATGCTGCATCGCGCTGCAAAATATTTTTTCATTTTTTCGTCATACAAAAGACATCTTTCGGCTCGGTTTTTGCAACTTTCGCGCGCCTTCGAAAAATCCCCGAAGGTGCGATATAATCCATTGGCATGTCGCCGAGTGCGAAGGCAATCGCCAACACGAATTAACGTTTGCAAACGTTTGTAAACAGATTGAAATGAAAGAGAATTCTAAAACTTACCTTACACTCACATTGAGCATCCTGACGGCTTTCGGACCGCTCGTCACAGATATGTACCTGCCTGCATTGCCGTCACTTACGAAATATTTCAGCACCTCTGTCTCCGCAGTTCAGCTGAGCCTGTCGGCCGGAATGCTTGGCATCGCGCTCGGACAGCTGCTGCTGGGAGCATTGAGCGACAAGACTGGGCGGAAAACGCCTCTGGTCGGTTCCCTGCTGCTCTTCCTGCTTTCGACTGTGGGCAGCTTGTTCGTCACCGGAATCGTGCCGTTCATCATTCTCCGCTTTATACAGGGCATCGGCGCTGCGGGCGGAATCGTCATTGCACGATCCATCTCCTCAGACCTGTTCCAAGGCCGCGACCTACTCAAATTCCTGGCTCTCATCGCTGCAGTCCAGGGAATTGCGCCGGTGCTGGCACCGGTCATCGGAGGCTCGATGCTGACCTTCACCGACTGGCGAGGAATCTTCGTGCTGCTTGCGGCAGTGGGAATCATCCTGCTGGCCCTAAGCC
>Ga0070399_1001717_pt1 | contig 22083 bp, 20 predicted proteins | sample BioMet4_FD_61217 | JGI IMG/M metagenome (GOLD analysis project Ga0070399, IMG submission 61217) | Microbial communities from bioreactor (seeded with sewage sludge) at LBNL, California, USA - Biofuel metagenome 4 (version 1) | ecosystem: Engineered > Bioreactor > Anaerobic > Unclassified ... | reverse complement strand
GAGGGGGTGCGGTTGATCTCCCTGAGAATGGACTCGGTGGAGGGGTTCATGGTCTGACCGCCGCTGACGATACTGTCCACGCCCAGATCGCGGAAGACGGCCGCCAGACCGTCACCGGCGCAGACAGCCAGAAATCCGTAGCGTTTTTGGGGCGCAGCTATCGCTTCTTCCGTTTCCGAAGGGGCGTCCTCCTCCAGATCGTCCACGCTCTGCGCTTTTTTGCCCGCGGCCACGTCGTCGTACTGGGTGCGCATATTCTCGATCTTGGCCAGCTCCAGCGTACCGTACTTCTGCGCTTCCGTCAGAGCGTCGCCGGGGGTGTTGGTATGGACATGCACCTTAAAGGCATCGTCGTCCTCGCCGATCACCAGACTGTCGCCAATGCTGCTGAGATAGGCGCGCAGCGCCTCCAGCGCCACATCCGGCGTGTTCTTGCGGATAATGAAAACGGTATCGAAGGCGAAGGTGATCTCCTCGGCGGAAAACACGTTGAAATCGGCTTTTTCACTGGCTTCGGCGCCCTCTTCCACCTGAGGCATGGGTTCGCCCCGCAGGCACTGGAGCATACCGTCCAGAATAATGAGATAGCCCTTGCCGCCGGCATCCACCACGCCGGCTTTTTTCAGCACCGGATTCATTTCAGTGGTCTGCTCCAGCGTTTCATAGCCCACCTTCAGCGCTTCGTCCAGCGTGTCCTCCACATCAAGGCCCTCCTCTGCCGCCTCCACCGCCCGCTTGGCGGCCAGGCGCGAAACGGTAAGAACGGTACCCTCGGCGGGCTTCATCACGGCGCTGTAGGCCGTGGCAACGCCCTCCTGCAGGGCGTTGGCCAACGAGAGGGCATCCACCGCTTCCAGACCTTTGACAGACTTGGAAAAACCGCGGAACAGCAGCGATAAAATGACGCCGGAGTTGCCGCGGGCACCCCGCAGCAGGGCGGAGGCGGTGATGGACGCCGCTTCACTCAGCGTCTTTGGCTCGGATTTTTTCAGCTCAGTACCGGCTGTGTTGATGGTCAGGCTCATATTGGTACCCGTATCGCCGTCAGGCACGGGAAATACATTCAGATCGTTGATGCTTTGCTTTTGCAGCGTGATGCAGGCGGCGCCGAAAAGCACCATCTGCTTGAACTGCGCGCCGTTGATACGTTCAGTCATACTCTGTTTCTCCTTTTACCGACGGACTTACATGGAAAGCGAATCCACGCAGACGTTAACAGACTTAACCTCCACGCCGGTATTCTTGGTGACCACATATTGCACCTCACTCATGATAGAGCGGCAGACAGTGGTGATATTGACGCCGTTTTCCACAATAATATGGAGCTCGATGGAAACGGTGCTGTCCTCATTGTAGGTAACCTTGACGCCCTTGCTCATGGCCTCACGGCGCAGTAAATGCACCAGCCCGTCGGTCATGCTGCGATAGGCCATTCCTTTTACGCCAAAACAATTGGTAGCCGCGGCGCCGGTAATATTGGTAAAAACAGCGCTGCTGATGGTGATTTCGCCCTTGTCAGACTGGACCTTTATCATAGCAAACTTCCTTTCTTCAGAAGATGGCAGCAACATTTATGAAAATTTCATACAGTACATGCACATAATATAGAATTATATTATATACGATTTTCCGACGGATAACAAGATAAAAATATGGGAAAGAAAGCAAAGGAAAATAAGAAGGACGCACTGCCGGTCCCTGTGTCCGACAGCGCGTCCCGGGCCGGTCAGTAGCCCAGCCTGCGGTTCACCAGATGCTTCAGGGGTTCGCCTTTGGCGTAGCGTTCCAGATCCTCGCAGAACATATTCACGTTGATGTCGCAGGTAATGCCCAGCGACATATTGCCCGAGCAGTGGGTCGTGAGAATCAGATTTTTCGTGTCCCACAGCGGATGATCGGCAGGCAGCGGCTCCGGCGTCATCACATCCAGCGCGGCCCCGCCCAGACGGCCCTCGTTCAGCGCATCCATCAGCGCGTCCTGGTCAATGGTGCTGCCGCGGCCCACGTTGATAAGCAGCGCATCCGGCCGGAGCAGGGCAATCCGCTCTTTGGAGAAAAGACAGGCCGTTTCCTTTGTGGAAGGAAGCGCCATCACCAGAATATCCGTCAGGGGCAGAACAGCGTCCATTTCATTTAGCGTATAAATCTCGTCGTAAGCCGGGTCGGAAGGCTTCCTGCTGCGGCACACGCCGCGCACGGTTTTGGCGCCCAGCGCCTTGGCCCGGCGGGCAAAATTGGTGCCGATGTCGCCGGTGCCCAGCATGGTAATGGAACTGCCGCAGATGGAGCGCATGGGCAGGGACTGCAGCCAGCCGTGCTGCCGGACCACCTCCTGAAAATCGGGCATCCGCCGCAGCAGCATCAGCGTCACCATCAGAATATGCTCCGAAATGGTGATGCCGTAAGCGCCGGAGGAGTTGGTCAAAAGTGTGTCGGGGCTGGGGAAAACGCTCTCGTCCTGGTAGGGTTCCACACCTGCATAGCAGCAGCAGAACCACTTCAGGTTCCGGCTGGCCTTGAGGACATCGGTGCTACAGTGACCGTAAAGAACCTCATATTCCGTTTCGTGGCCGCGCAGGGCGTCCCCGTTGGGGAAAAACCGGACGGCAAAGCCGCAGCGGGCGGCTGTTTCCTCGACCTGACGGCGATGGGCGTCGTTCATATATTTGTCGACGGCAGCAATTGTTCTCATTGGTATACCTCCCATATATTTTCGGCACAGCGCATCCCGTCCGCGGCGGCGGACAGAATGCCTCCTGCATAACCGGCTCCTTCACCGCAGGGCCAGATCCCGCGGATGCTTGCCTGCCCGTGTTCGTCCCGCAGCAGGCGGACGGGGGAAGAAGAGCGCGTTTCCACGGCGGTCAGTACGGCGTCGCCGTCGGCGTAACCACGGACCTTCCGCTCCAGCAGCGGCAGAGCATCGGCCATGGTTTCCCACACAAAACCCGGCAGGCATTGCCGCAGATCCGTGAACGTCACGCCGGGACGGTAGGTGGGCAGAATACGGCCCGGCCCCGCAGAGGGCCTGCCCAGCAGAAAATCCTCCACCCGCTGAGCCGGGGCCCGGTAGCCGCCGCCCCCCAGCTCGTAGGCGGCCTTCTCCAGCTGACGCTGGAAAGCGATGCCCGCCAGTGGGTGGCTGCCGCCGAAATCCGCCGGCGTCACGCTGACCAGAAGCCCGCCGTTGATGTTCTCTCCGGCCCGGGCGTATTCACTCATGCCGTTGGTGACCACCTGCCCTGTTTCCGAGGCCGCAGCCACCACCTGCCCGCCGGGACAGACGCAGAAGGAAAACGCACTGCGCCCGTTCTCCAGATGGCAGGACAGTTTATAAGAGGTGGGGGGCAGACAGGGATGCCCCGCGTACTGCCGGTACTGCCGGGCGTCCATGTCGCTTTGCCTGTGTTCGATCCGCACACCCACGGCAAACGCCTTGGGCTCCATGGCAAGACCCGATTCATAAAGCGTCTGAAACGTATCGCGGGCACTGTGACCCAGCGCCAGCACCGCGTTTTGCGCCGGCAGGGTATAGGCGCCCTCCGGCGAAACGATGCGCAGTCCCCGCAGCGCGCCGCCTGCGATCTCTATTCCCACCGCCTGATGGCCAAAACGGATGTCGGCCCCCAGTCCCAGCAGGCGCTGCCGCAGAGCGATCAGCGCAGCGTGAAAACGGTCGGTGCCCACATGGGGCTTGGCGTCGGTGAGAATGGAGTCCGGCGCGCCGCAGGACACCAGCGTTTCCATGATCCAGCGGTGCCGGACATCCCTGGTGCCGGTGTTCAGCTTGCCATCGGAGAAAGCGCCGGCACCGCCTTCACCGAACTGGACGTTGGAGGCGGGGTTCAGCACGCCTGTGTGCCAGAAGGACGTCACGTCCCGCTGACGCTGCTCAACGCCCTGCCCGCGTTCGAGCAGGATGGGCCGCAGACCGCATTGCGCCAGCACCAGCGCACAGAAAAGTCCTGCGGGGCCGCCGCCCACTACCACCGGACGGATCGCGGGAGGGACGGCAACAGGCGCCGGCAGACGGTAGATCTCCGGGCGGTACACGGATACGCGGCTGTCGCGGCAAGAGCGAAGGACCTGCGTTTCCTGCGGCACTGTCACCGCCACGGAATAGACAAGGGAAACGGTTTGTCTTGCGTCCACCGACCGGCGGAGAATCTGCAGCGACTGCACGTCCCGGAGATGCAGCACCCTGGCGGCTTTCCGGGAAAGCACCGCTTCCCCGTCACCGGGCTGCAGAGTCAGACCTTCGATCTTCAGCAAGAAAAATCACCTTTTTTCAAAAAATCCGCAAACTTAAAGTTTGGATTAAGATTTCCGCGTATAGTAAGAAACAGATAAAGAAAACAGCAACAGAAACGGCCGAACCAATTATAATATAGATTCCGGCCGACAACAAGAAGAAGTTGCCGTTCATAAAAACTTTTACCTGATTTCATGATTTTGTCACATTTCTGTTTTATGCTGTCACACGTAAATGAAAACCTGCAAGGAGGACGCGACCATGTATAACGATGAAGAAAATCTGTATCATTACAACTATCGCAGCGGCGCTGAGCGGCCGCAGGACGATTATAAACCGACGGGAGAGCAGCCGGCACCAGAACAGCCGGTGCAGGAACAGTCAATAGAGCCTCAGAAGGAAAAACCGAAGAAGAGCTTCTTCAAGAGAACCGGAACCAAGGTGGCCGCGCTGGCTTTGAGCTGCGCCGTGCTGGGCGGCGTCTGCGGCGCGGGAATCCTTCTGGCCGCCACCAACAGCAAGAACGGCAGTACCTCCATTTCGGTCAGCTCCCGGCAGACCACCGCCGTCAGCGTTAAAACGGTGGACGGAAAGACGGCCATGAGTATGTCCGAGGTGTATGCTTCCACCGTCAACAGCGTAGTGTCCATCAACACCTCTTCCACTACCACCAACGTGTTCGGCCAGAGTGTGGAATCCGCTTCCGCCGGCAGCGGCTTTATCATCACCGCCGACGGCTATATCGTCACCAACTACCATGTGATCAGCGGCGCGTCCAATGTGTCGGTGACACTCTACAGCGGCGACACCTATACAGCTTCCATTGTGGGCGGCGACGAGGATTACGATATCGCCGTGCTGAAGATCAACGCAGCCGACCTGCCTGCCGTGACGCTGGGCGACTCCAGTGCCATCAACGTGGGCGACTCCGTGGCCGCCATCGGCAACCCCTTGGGCGAACTGACCTTCAGCATGAGCGAGGGCATTGTTTCCTCCAATAACCGCGCCATCAACGTGGACGGCACACCCTTCAACATGATCCAGGTGGATGCCTCCATTAACCCCGGCAACTCCGGCGGCCCTCTGATGAACAGCTACGGCGAGGTGGTGGGCATTGTGTCCGCCAAGTATTCCAGCTACGCCAACACCTCGGTGGAGGGTCTGGGCTTCGCCATCCCCATCAATGACGTTTCCGCCATGATCAAAGACATTATGGAAAACGGCCAGGTCACCACCAAGCCGTACCTCGGCATTACGGCCGGCACCATGTCCAGTCAGATGGCTTCTCAGTATAAGATCGACATCACCCAGGGCGTGTTCGTTTACTCCGTGGAGTCCGGCGGTGCCGGCGCCAAGGCGGGACTGCAGCTCGGCGACGTCATTACCAAGGTCAATGATACCGAAATTACCTCCATGGACGACCTGTCCGCCGCCAAGAAGAATTATTCCGCGGGCGATACCGTCACGCTGACCGTCTACCGCAGCGGTTCCTATATCACGCTGCAGCTGACCTTCGGAACGGCGCCTGCCACCACAACCACCAGCTCGTCCAATTCTTCGGGCAACAGCGGTTCTTCCGGCAACAGCAATACCTACGGCTCCTATGGAAACGGAAACACATACGGCAGCAATGGATCTTCGGGCAACAGCAACGGCTACAATTATTTCTTCGGCAGCAACGGTTCCTCCGGCAGCAGCAACTGACCGGGTTTAGATAGACTTTTTCTTCCTTCTCCTTCCTATATACCACAGCGGCGAGGATTTTTCCCGCCGCTGTGGCTTTTTTCGGTGCGGCCGCTTTCCCGGAACGATACCGGAGCGGGGCATAGCATGAGAAACAGGCTGACGGGAAATGAAACGGTCCCTGCGGCGGAGCGGGAGCAAAGGAAAGAACGAGGAGCGGGCGGCGCGCCTGCCTGAAGAAGCACCGCCGGCAGGGAAATACGGCAAAAAGGCGGCAGACACGAAAATGTCTGCCGCCTTTTTTCGGCAGCAATGTTTATCCGGGCTGTCTGCCGGGGGGCAGGCGGGCCTGGCGCAGGCCTTACAGAAAGGACAAAAGCTCCTCCGTTTCCCTGCGCGGCGGTGCGGCGTTCCATTTTTCGGGATAGCCCAGCGCGATAAGACAGGCCACTTTCCGATTCTCCGGCAGTTTCAGTGCCTCGTGGACAGCCTGTGCGTCGAAAATGCCGATGATGCAGGTGCCAACGCCTTTTTCCCGGGCGGCCAGGCAGAAGGTCTGCGCGGCGATGCCGGCGTCGAACAGCTCCCACCCGTCTTTGCGCTCGGTGTCGAAGGCACCGTCGACACTGCGGCCGGAAAGACCCGTTTCATAGGACAGCACCGCCATGGCGGGGGCGCGGGTCAGTGTTTTCACATTGAAAGGAAAGTCGGGAATACATTTTTTCACCAGAGCCTGTTTCTTCTCGGCGTCGTCAATAACGGTATAGCGGGCGATTTGGGTGTTTTTCCAGCTGGGGGCGTAACGGGCCAACTCCACGATCTCCTGCAGCGTGCCGCGGGAAACAGGTTCGCCGGTAAACTTCCGGCAGCTCCGCCGCAGGCGGAGGCAATCAGCAGCATCCATGGTCAGATCTCCTTTGCACATTGAAAATCAGCAGCTGACCGTATTCTACCACATCTGCGGTGCGGAAACAAATTTCATTTTTCCGCCGCGTTTCCCGGAAAGCGCCCCTCCTGCGCGTCAACAGTGAAATCGTCGGAAAGGATCGTGCCTTCGTCGACCAGATACCCGCAGCCGCCGCTGGCGAAAGTGCTGTCAGGGTCGTCAGCAGACAGAAGAAAGCGGCCGTCCACCGACACGGAAAACGAATGGCCCCTGCAGGAAAAGGAAACAACGTACGGAAGATCTTTTTCATAGGAAAAGGCGCACCGTGCCAGGATTGTGCGGGTGCTGCGAAGGGAGGAACGCTTTCACCTGCGGGAAAATGGGAAACATCAGCGCAGCCTGCTGCATCGGGCAATTCGGCCCTCCGGAAGGGATTTCCCAGTGCCCGGGCAGAACAAATTTTTAAGCGCCGCGGGGCTTACCGGGAGGGCGGCGCCTTTATGCCGCTCTGCTGCCGATGGCGAACAGCTTCTGTTTTGGCAAGTGCGCATGCGCGCTCTGCGCGGGGAGAAACGTCCTCAACACAAACGCTTCTTTTCAACTTGCGGGGGTGAAAGGAAGAAAAACAATAAACCGCTCATTTGACGGCACTTCACACTTGAGAAAAGGCGGCTGTCATGCTACAATTTAGAAAAGATCGACCGACGCAGACAGCATCGTCCGGACGCGGCTTGCCGCCGTCCGGATCGCGAAGCGCCTTGAAAAATAAGGAGATGTGAAGACGTATGAAATTAGGCATCGTGGGGCTTCCCAATGTGGGGAAGAGTACACTGTTCAATGCCATTACCAACGCGGGCGCGGAGAGCGCCAACTACCCCTTCTGCACCATCGAACCCAACGTGGGCGTGGTGCCTGTGCCGGATGAACGGCTGGACAAGCTGGCAGAGATGTATCAGCCGGACAAGAAAACGGCGGCGGTCATCGAATTTGTGGATATTGCCGGTCTGGTGAAGGGCGCCAGCCAGGGCGCGGGCCTTGGCAACAAATTTTTGGAGAACATCCGCCGCACCGACGCCATCGTCCATGTGGTGCGCTGTTTTGACGACGAAAACATCATGCATGTGGTGGCGGACGCCGGCACCAACGTACCCGTTGATCCGCTGGGAGATATCGGGTGCATCGATCTGGAGCTGATCCTGGCGGATTTGGAAATGGTGAACCGCCGCGTGGACAAGGCCGCGAAGGCCGCCAAGGGTGACAAGAAGTTTCTGCATGAAGCAGAGCTGTTTTCGGCCCTTGCCAAACATCTGGACAAGGGCCAGTCCGCCCGCACCTTCCCGTGTTCACCGGAGGACGCGGCGGTGCTGGAAACGGCGGATCTGCTGAGCCTCAAGCCTGTCATCTATGCCGCCAACATGGATGAGAACGGCTTTGCCGATCAGGCGGGCAATGCCTACTATCAGCAGGTGAGGGAGCTGGCACAGAAAGAGGGCGCGGAGGTGCTGCCCATCTGTGCCAAGCTGGAGCAGGACATTGCGGAACTGGAAGAAGAGGACCGGGCCATGTTCCTGGAGGAACTGGGCATTGAGGAATCGGGACTGGAGCGGCTGATCAAGTGCAGCTATGAGCTTTTGGGCCTCATCTCCTTCCTGACCTACGGCAAGGATGAGTGCCGCGCCTGGACCATCAAAAAGGGGACCAAGGCGCCTCAGGCGGCCGGCAAGATCCACAGCGACATTGAACGCGGCTTTATTCGCGCCGAAACCATCAATTTCAGCGAAATGATCGCCTGCGGCAGTGTGGCGGCGGCCAAGGAAAAAGGCCTGCTGCGCAGCGAGGGAAAAGAATATGTGGTCAAAGACGGCGATATGATTTATTTCCGTTTCAACGTCTGAGCCCGTTTTGGCTTGAAAACATCTCCTGTCATCGGACAGGGGATGTTTTTTTGCCCCGGATTGCCCGGGAGTGCGGTGCGCCGCGCCGAGGAAGAGAAAAGCGCCGGCGTGTACGTAAGGAAGAAGCTGACCGCCGGCGAGGGCGTAGGAAGTGTATCGCTCCGGCGCCTCGGCGGCGACGGTGGAATATCCCAACGGCGCAGGAGAACCGATGAGCCTTCGGGACTTCTTCGGCGCCGGCCGGGCATTTTTGCTGAGCCTCTCCCGCGGGGAAACGAAAAGCCGCCTCCCGGGGCGGGAGAGCGGCAGACAGAAAAAAGAAACACCCCCGCGGGCCGATGACGGTCTGCGGGGGTGGGCAGGTTACCTGACTGCGATGATCTCGATCTCGCACAGGGCGCCCTTGGGAATGTCCTTCACCGCCACGCAGGAGCGGGCGGGCTTGGAGGTGAAATAGCGGCCGTAGACTTCGTTGAAAGCACCGAAGTCCGCGATGTCGGCCAAAAAGCAGGTGGTCTTGACAACGTTTTCAAAATCGAGTCCGTTGGCTTCCAAAATGGCGGCCACGTTTTTGCAGGACTGCTCGGCCTGCTGGGCCACAGTGGTGCCGCTGATGGCGCCGGTGGCGGGGTCAATGGGGATCTGACCGGAGGCAAAAAGCATCCCGTTGACCGAAATGGCCTGAGAATAAGGGCCGATGGCGGCGGGCGCTTTGTCAGTGCTGGTTACCTGAAACATAAAAAAGACTTCCTTTCTTTATTTTAGATGACTGTTTTATCATAGCAAATGAGGATTGAAAGCGCAATGCCTATCTTTTACTGGTCCAGCACGGTGTAGTGCGCCCGATCCAGCGCCCGGTACACCTCGTCCACATGGGCGGCATTGCGGGTTTCCAGCACCATGGATACCACACACGAGTTGACCTCGGTTTTCTTGTCCTCCCGCCGGTGGTCGATGCTGACAATGTTGGCGCCGGTTTTGGCGATCAGAAGCAGAAGCGACGCCAGCTGGCCGGGCTTGTCCGTGACCTTGGTGGTGAGCTTGGTGAGCCGCCCCGCCTTGGTCAGGCCCCTGGTGATGACCCGGGAGAGGATGGCCACGTCAATGTTGCCGCCGGAAACCAGACACACGGTCTTCAGGCTGGTGTCGACAAGGCCGAACAGCGCGGCGGCCACGCTGACGGCGCCCGCCCCTTCCGCCACGGTTTTCTGCGTTTCCATCAGCGTCAGAATGGCGGAGGCGATCTCGTCTTCCGTCACGGTGACGATCTCGTCCACATAGTCCCGGCAAAGCCGGAAGGTCAGGTCGCCGGGCCGTTTCACGGCGATACCGTCGGCGATGGTGGAAACGCCGGGCAGTTCGATCAGCTGGCCCCGGCGAATGGATTCATACATGCTGGGCGCTCCCGCGGCCTGCACGCCCACCACACGGCAGGAGGGCTTGAGATGCTTGACGGCAAAGGCGATACCGCTGATGAGTCCTCCGCCGCCGATGGGCACGATGATCTGCTCCACCTCCGGCAGCTGGTCCAGGATCTCCAGACCGATGGTGGCCTGCCCGGCGATGACACGCTCATCGTCAAAGGGGTGGGCAAAGGTGTAACCGTGTTCTTCGGCCAGCGACACGGCCTTTTCGTGAGCATCGTCGTAAACGCCGTCCACCAGCACCACCTCCGCGCCGTAGCCCTTGGTGGCTTCGATCTTGGACAGCGGCGCGCTGGCCGGCATGCAGATGATGGAGCGCACGCCGTTTTTGGCGGCGGAATAGGCGATGCCCTGGGCGTGGTTGCCGGCCGAGCAGGCAATGACGCCTTTGGCCTTTTCCTCGTCGGAAAGGGTGCTGACCTTGTAATAGGCGCCGCGCAGTTTAAAGGCGCCTGTCATCTGCAGGTTTTCCGACTTGATGCAGATCTGAGGGCCAATGGCCGGTGCCGGGGAAAGCGGCGTGAGGCGCGCGACGCCGCGCAGCGTTTCACGGGCGTCCTGAATCATTTCCATGGTGAGCATATGGCGTTTATCCCTCCCGTTTTCATTTGGTCACATCGAGAATACCAGAAAATGGGTCTTTCAGTCAAGCATAAAAATAACTAAATTTGTCCACATGATGAGGACAAAATAGCCAAATCACGGCTGCGGCGTCTGGAGCTCGCCCACCGCGGACACAAAATAACGCCGCAGGGGCAGCCCGTCCCGAAAGACGCAGTGCCTGTCCCAGAAGGAGGAGCAGCGGGAGATGAGAAATCCGTTTACAAGGGCGCAGAGCACGGTGCCCCACTTCACGCCCTGAAAGGTGCCGAAGCCGAAAAAGGCAAAGGACAGCACAACGCCCGCAAGACAGCTGACGCAGTCATAGCCGGTTTTGAACCGGTGGATCTCCACCCCATAGCGGGCGGACACCTCTTTGACAAACAGCTCGTACACCTCCGGAGAGATGTAGGTGCGGAAAAGCAGAGAAACGCCGATGGCGCACAGCAGCAGGCCGCCTGCGTAAAAGACGCACCGCACGGCGGCGGTATCGGCGTCCGCCAGGCCCACCAGCGCCATGGCTCCGTCCAGCAGTGCGCCGTAGAGCAGCGCCGTGACGAAGGAAAAAAGGTAGGAGAGGCGAAACCGCCGCAGCAGAAGCATCATGCACAGCAGCAGCGCCGCCTGCAGGGTGTACTCGGCGGTGCCGAAGGTGAAGCCGGGGATAAGGAGCGAAAGCCGCAGGTACAGCAGATAGGCCGGCGCCACCACCATGGAAACCCCGAAGTCGGCGGCCTCCATCAGCGCCGTGCCCAGCGCCAGCGCGGCAAGGCCGCAGCCGTAGGCGGCTTCTGTATAAAATGCTTTTTTCATAGGTGCCTCCCTGTAAAAAAACAACAGCTTTCGGCGTTTGATGAAGAAACGCCGAAAGCTGTTATCTGACGGTCAGTATAGCGGAAAAACCCGCGGTTGTCAAATCTTACCCGTTTTTTTTGGTTCCTTGCCGGGCATACTGAAAACGGAGGTGGAACCGTGAAAAAGAAACAGGAAAAATTCCCCATGGACGCCACGCCGGACGTCCACATGTTCCCCGGCGTCCCCCAGAGCTGCTTTGACGTCGTCAATCAGTACGGCACCTATAACGTGCAGCCCACAGTGGATACGGAGAACACATTTCCGCTGGTGGGGCAGGGTCTGCCGCAGCAGTGGAAGCATATGTCGCTGGGCAAAAAAGAGTTGGAAAACGGGGAAGAGCTCTTCGTAAAAAATCCGCCGGCGGATCCGGGAGAGCACGCCGGTACGCGCTGAAAAATAAAAGTACAACACGGAAACCGTGTTGTACTTTTTTGTGGAGCGGGCGACGAGGCTCGAACTCGCTACCTCGACCTTGGCAAGGTCGCGCTCTACCAGATGAGCTACGCTCGCGTGACGATGCTTATTATAAGGGAGAGCCGCCTATTTGTCAACCCTGCTTTCCGGATTTTTTATCAGGATTTCCACGATGCCGGGATTGCCGGACGCGGGATAAAAGTTGACCTGCCAGGGAGTATCCGCGCCGTGACCGGTATCGTTTTGCACCTTGGCCACGGCGGTGCGTACCGCGTCTTGCTCTCCGTTGAAATAAGCCACATGGACCACGAGCTCGGCCGCGCTGCTGCCTGCGGCGGCTGTCAGCAGGTCGGGAATGGCGCTGGCGGTGGTGGTATTGACGATGCCGCCGATCTGGGTTTTGGTGCGGCGATAGTTCAGCGTCAGCTGAATTTCAAAATAGTTATGGGAGCCTTCCTTAACGGTATAGGTAATATAATCCACGGCGTAGGCACCCAGCGGCGTTTCCACCTGTACCTCCTTGCAGGCGCGCTCCGCGTCGGCCTCGGCGTCCGCGGCCTGGGTGCAGTTGTAGAGCCAGATGGTACCCTTGGAGGCATAGCTGCCCACCAGAAGCAGCACGTCGTTTACCAGATCCTGATAACCCTCCGCCCGCAGCACGGACTTGTCCGTTTTTTCATAGTATGAGGCGCTGTGGGGGGAAACGTCGGTATAGGAGCGGTTGAGAAAAGAGGCGCAGCCGGTGGCCGTCAACGCCGTCAGCACCGCCAGAAGCAAAGCCAGCAATCGTTTCATTACAATCCTCCCGGCGTATAGGTGCCGAATCCCTCACCCAGAATTTCGTGGGCGTCACATACAATCACAAAAGCGTCCGGGTCCACGTCCCGCACCATGCGTTTCACCGGCACGATGTCCCTGCGGCCGAAGGCGCACAAAATGACCTGCTTGTGCTTCTGACTCCAGGCACCCTGCCCGTCCAGCAGCGTCACGCCCCGGTCGTAGGCCAGCAGCCGCCGGGTGATCTCCTCCTGATGCTCACTGATGATGAAGGCCACCCGCGCTTCCGTGCCGCCGTAGATGACCCGGTCGATGACAAAGGTGCTGATATACAGCGCCACAAGGCCGTAGAGCGCCTGTGTGAGATCCCGGAACACCAGCGCATAAGCCGCGATGACGGTGAAGTCCAGGATCAGGCAGAGTTTCCCGATGGGAAGCGCTTCAAAGTGCAGCTTTAAAAGCCGGGCGGCCAGTTCTGTGCCGCCGGTGGTGGCGCTCTGCCGCAGCAGCAGTCCCATAGAAACGCCCACCAGCACGCCGCCGTACAGGCAGGCCAGAAGAGGCTCCATAGGCGCAAAGGTGTAAAGCGCGGCCAGACCGTCAAGCATGAGGGAGCTGACGGCCATGGCGTACAGAGAAGCAATGAGAAAGCCCCTGCCGATTTTTTTCCAGCCGAGAAGGAAAAGAGGAATGTTCAGGACCAGCACGGTCATGCCGACAGGCAGCTGAGGCCACAGCGCGTTGAGGATCTGCGCGGCGCCGGTGAGGCCGCCCACGCTCATATGGTTGGGCGCATAACACCAGTCAAAGCCCAGTGCGAACACGGCGCAGCCCGCCGTGATCCACGCATATTGAGCCAACCATTTTGACTTCATCAGGCGTTTGCTCCTTTCGACGGGCGCCGGGGCGCTCAAAGCAGTTCCAGTTGTTTATCGTCGCTGTCCTCCGTTTTTACCAGAGCGCCCATGCCCGGAATGGAGCGGGCGCGGTAGCGGCTGGCGTTGGTGATGCCGGTGTCCTCCGGATGTGCCACGCGCTCCAGACGGTACTTGGGCTTGAGCGTCATCACCGCCACGCCCTGCGTGGTGCGGGTGGACTTGGGCATGAGGAGGGAGGTGTGGAAGATCAGCGCCCTGGGCTCCGTGGAGTAGAGAACCAGTTCCCGGTCCTCCGCCAGATATTCTATGTGGACCACAGGGCTCTTGTCACTGAAGGCTCCCGTCAGACGGCGGCGGTTGGACGCCGTGGCGTAGGCCTGCAGCTCCACACGGGCGGCCTTGCCGTTTTCAAAGAAGAACACCAGATGGCCGCTGTAATCGCCCGGCAGGCACATCCAGAGAATGCTTTCGTCCTCGTCCATCCCCAGCTTGGCGGGCAGATAGTCCCCCAGCACCGACGCCTTCGTGTCGGCAAACTCGGCAAGGCGGGTCTTGTAGACCTGACATTTGTCGGTGAAGAACATGACCTCGGCGGCGTTGGTGGTTTCGGCGGTCTGGGAGAGGCTGTCCTCTTCCTTGTATTTCTGCTCGCCGCTCATCCGCAGGGACAGCGGCGTGATCTTCTTGAAGTAGCCGTGGCGGGAGAGGAACACCGTCACGGGGTAATCCTCTGCTGCCTCCTCCGGCTCCCATTCCTCCACCTGATGTTCGTAGAGGATCTCCGTGCGCCGGGGGACAGCGTACTTGTTTTTCACCTCGGTGAGTTCGTCGATGATGATCTTGCGGATGCGCCGGGAGCTTTGCAGCACGTCCTCCAGATCCTCGATCTCCCCCTGCAGGGCGTCGGTTTCCGCCACCCGCTTGAGGATGTATTCCTTGTTGATGTTCCGCAGCTTGATCTCGGCCACATATTCCGCCTGGGCCTGATCGATGCCGAAGCCGATCATCAGGTTGGGGATGACCTCGGCTTCCTCCTCCGTTTCCCGGATGATGGAAATGGCCTTGTCGATGTCCAGCAGAATGCGCTTGAGGCCCTTGAGCAGGTGCAGCTTCTCTTTTTTCCTGTTCAGAACGAAATAGACCCGCCGCCGGACGGATTCCGTGCGCCACGCCATCCACTCGTCCAGAATCTCGCTCACGCCCATGACGCGGGGCGTGCCGGCGATGAGGATGTTGAAGTTGCAGCTGACGGTGTCCTGAAGAGGCGTCATTTTGAAGAGCTTCGCCATCAGCTTGTCCGGGTCCACGCCCCGCTTGAGGTCGATGGCCAGCTTCAGGCCCGAGAGGTCGGTTTCATCCCGCATGTCGGAGATCTCTTTGATCTTTCCCGCCTTCACCAGCTCCGCCACCTTGTCCAGAATGATTTCGATGGAGGTGGAGTAGGGGATCTCGTAGACCTCGATGAGGTTTTCCTCTTTTACATAGCGGTATTTGGAACGGATGCGGATGCCGCCCCGGCCGGTGCGGTAGATCTCCCGCAGGTCGGCCCCGTCGTACAGCAGCTGCCCGCCGGTGGAAAAATCGGGGGCCAGAAGGGTGGAGGCCACGTCGTGGCCGGGGTTTTTCAGCAGGGCAATGGTGGTTTCGCACACCTCGCCCAGATTGAAGCCGCAGATCTGGCTGGCCATGCCCACGGCGATGCCCTGGTTGGCCGACACCAGCACGTTGGGGAAGGTGGTGGGCAGCAGGGACGGCTCTTTCATGGTGCTGTCGTAGTTGTCCACAAAATCCACGGCGTCGCAGTCCAGATCCCGGAACAGCTCCGCGCAGATGGGGGCGAGCTTGGCCTCGGTGTACCGGGAGGCGGCGTAGGCCATGTCCCGGGAATAGACCTTGCCGAAGTTGCCCTTGGAGTCCACAAAGGGGTGAAGCAGCGCGTCGTAGCCCCGGGAAAGACGCACCATGGTTTCGTAGATGGCGGCGTCGCCGTGGGGGTTGAGCTTCATGGTTTGGCCCACGATGTTGGCCGACTTGGTGCGGCTGCCGGTGAGCAGCCCCATCTTATACATGGTGTAAAGCAGCTTGCGGTGAGAGGGCTTGAAACCGTCGATCTCCGGGATGGCCCGGGAAACGATGACGCTCATGGCGTAGGGCATATAGTTGGTGTCCAGCGTTTCGGTGATGGGCTGTTCCAGCACCGCGCCGTGAAGACCCTTTACATGGGGGTCCGTGATATGTCTGACGGATTCGTCGGTTTGCTTTTTCTTTGCCATTTCGTACTCTCTCCCGTCAGGACACGTCGATCATGTCCATGTATTTGCAGCCGTTTTCGCTGATATAGTCCTTACGCCCGGTCAGGTTGTCTCCCAGCAGCAGGTCAAAGACCTGGGCGGTGGCCGCCGCCTCCTCCGGCATGACACGGATCAGGCGGCGGGTGGCCGGGTTCATGGTGGTCATCCACATCATCTCAGGGTCGTTTTCGCCCAGCCCCTTGGAGCGCTGAATGGACGCCTTTTTGCCCTCCAGCTCCTTGAGAATGTCCGCCTTCTCCTTTTCGGAGTAGGCAAACCAGGTGTTTTCCTTGCAGGTGATCTCGAAAAGGGGTGTTTCCGCGATGTAGACGTAGCCCTCCCGGATCAGCGTGGGGCACAGACGGTAGATCATGGTGAGAATCAGCGTCCGGATCTGGAAGCCGTCCACATCGCCATCGGTGCAGATGACGATCTTGTTCCAGCGAAGATTGTTCAGATCAAAGCGGTTGAGGTCCTTGTTGGCCTTGTTCTGCACCTCCACGCCGCAGCCCAGCACCTTGATAAGGTCGGTGATGATCTCGCTTTTGAAGATGCGGGGGAAGTCCGCCTTCAGGCAGTTGAGGATCTTGCCCCGCACCGGCATCAGCCCCTGGAACTCCGCGTCCCGGGACTGCTTGCAGGCGCCCAGAGCCGAGTCACCTTCCACGATGTAGATCTCCCGGCGGCTTACGTCCTTGGTGCGGCAGTCCACGAATTTCTGCACCCGGTTGGCGATGTCGATCTTCTCGGTCAGCTTCTTCTTGATGTTCAGCCGCTGCTTTTCGGCGGTTTCACGGCTGCGCTTGTTGATGAGCACCTGCTCGGCGATCTTCTCGGCGTCGGCGTGATTTTCAATAAAGTAGATCTCCAGCCGTTCCCGGAGGAAGTCGGTCATGGCCTCCTGCACGAACTTGTTGGTGATGGATTTTTTGGTCTGGTTTTCGTAGGAGGTCTGGGTGGAGAAGTTGTTGCTCACCAGCACCAGACAGTCCTGAATGTCGGGGAAGGTGATCTTGCTCTCCCCCTTCTGATATTTGCTGTTTTTCTTCAGATAGTCGTCGATGGCGGAAACAAAGGCGCTCTTGGTGGCTTTTTCGGGGCTGCCGCCGTGCTCCAGATAGCTGGAATTGTGATAGTGCTCGATGAGGCTGACCCGGTTGGAAAAACAGCAGCCCACCGACAGCTTCACCTTGTACTCGGGCTTGTCCGCCCGGTCGCGGCCCCGGCGCTCGGCCTCCCAGCAGACGGGAGCGGTGAGGGCATCCTCGCCGGCCAGCTCCGCGATATAGTCCTGAATGCCGTTGGGATAGACAAATTCCTCGATGGCAAAGCTGCTGCCCGCCTGATCGCGGAAGCGAAAGGTGATGCCCGCGTTCACCACGGCCTGCCGCTTGAGCACATCCCGGTAGTAGTCGGCGGGGATGTCGATGTCGGTGAACACGTCCAGATCCGGCAGCCAGCGGGTGCGGGTGCCGGTGCGGCGTTTGTTGGAGGTGAGCTCGGTTTTCTGCAGCTCTCCCACAATGCTGCCCCGCTCAAAATGCAGCTTGTACTCAAAGCCGTCCCGCCAGACGGTGACGTCCATGTAACGGGAGGAGTACTGGGTGGCGCAGGCGCCCAGACCGTTGAGCCCCAGGGAGTATTCGTAGCTGTCGCCCTCGGTGTTGTTGTACTTTCCGCCGGCGTACAGCTCGCAGTAGACCAGTTCCCAGTTGAAGCGCTTTTCCTTCTCGTTCCAGTCCACGGGACAGCCGCGGCCGGCGTCCTCCACCTCGATGGAGCGGTCGGCGTACCGGGTGACGGTGATGAGCTGACCATGGCCTTCGCGGGCTTCGTCGATGGAGTTGGAGAGGATTTCGAAAACGGCGTGTTCGCAGCCGTCCAGCCCGTCGGAGCCAAAAATAACGCCCGGACGCTTGCGGACCCGGTCCGCGCCCTTCAGAGCGGAAATACTGTCGTTGCCATAGCTTTTTTTGGACTTGGCCATGTGCGCCTCCTGAAAATCAGACAAAATAAAGATGCGTCGATATACATTTTCATTCTACCCCATTTTTTTCACCTTGGCAAGTGGTGTGCACGCGGCGGCGTCAACGGCAAAGAAAAAAGCCGGCCTGCGGCATAAAAACCGCAGGCCGGTCCGGGAATGACCGCCTCACCGCCGCGGAGCGGTGAAACAAGGGAGAAAAATACGCTGAAAGAGAGCGGAATCAGGCATGTCTGCCCCGCCAGTCAAAGCTAAAAGCAAAGACAGCCAGGCACAAAAGAGCCACCACGGCCCACAGACCCTGCGCAGCGGAACTGGAAACGCGGCACATCATCACGGCACCCAGCGTACCCAGCAGCAACGTCACAACCATTGTCAGAGCAGATAATTTTTTGGATTCTTTCATGGAAAAGAGCCCCTTTCCTATTTTGATTTTCTGCTGTCAGCATAGCACAGAAAGAGGGAAACATAAAATTGATTATTTTTTCACAAAATATAAAGGAAAGTTATATTTTTTCTCGGAACAGGCGGATACGGTGTGTCGAAGCGCAAAAAAACGGCGCCCGCCGGAGGGGCGGACGCCGCAGATGAAACGGATGGGACGACCCGTGCGGGGGTGCTTCTCAGCCCCACATGGCGGAGAGCATGGGAATGATCTGCTTTTTTCGGGACATGACGCCCGGCAGGAACACCGCATGATCTCGGGCGGTGACGGAGAATGCCTGGTTGATGGTGTCCTCGTCCCCCACAAAGAGAAGCTGCGTGCCTTCCAGCAGTACGTCTGTGAGCATGAGGAGGATCATGTCGTACTGGTTGTCCTCCTTCTTCTTTTCCATCAGGGACAGGAATTCGGCCTTCCGGTCCATCATATGAGGGGAGTCCACACAGGTGATCTGGCTGACGCCGATAAAATGCTCGGCGATGTGGAACTCCTTGTAGTCGGTGTGGAACAGGTCCTCCACGGACTTGTCGGCGGTGGATACGGAGAAGATCAGCTTGCCCAGCTCCTCCAGCGACAGATTGGCGATCCGAGCCAGCCGCTGGGCCATGGCGATGTCCCGCTTGGTGCAGGTGGGGGACTTGAACATGACCGTGTCGGCCAGAATGGCGGCTGCCATCAGACCCGCCAGCTTGGGGGAGGGCATCAGACCGCGCTCCTGGTACATGCCGGTGACAATGGTGGTGGTGCTGCCCACGGGCTCGTTGCGGAAATAGATGGGCTGGCTGGTCTGGATGTCCGCCAGGCGGTGGTGGTCGATGATGCCCACGATCTCGGCCTGGCTCAGACCCGGAACGGACTGGGCGGCCTCGTTGTGATCCACCAGCACCACGCGCTTGCGCCGGGGGCGCAGCAGGTGGAACCGGGAGAGCGTCCCCACCACTTTATCATGCTCGTCCAGAATGGGATAGCAGCGATAGCGGCTTTTCAGCACCACTTCCCGCACGTCGTCGATGTAGTCCTCCAGATGGAAGGAAACCAGCTTCTGGTTGTGGCAGACGCGAGAGATGGGAATGGCCTGATAGATCAGCCGCGCGGTACGGCAGGCGTCGAAAGGCGTGGAGATGAGATAGGTGTCGCCGCACTTTTCCAGCCACTCGGGCTGTGCTTCGGTCTGACAGAGAATGATGCAGCGCACGCCGGCGTCAAGGGCCTGCTGTATGATATCGGGCTGGTTGCCGCAGATGAAGATGGTGTCGGCGCCGGTGGTCAGAAGACAGTCATAGCTCTGCGGCAGGGCGATGACGACGGTGCCGGAAATGCTGTCCATGCGGTTGTTGTCCTCGTTGAGGATCTTGCCCTCCAGAACGCCCAGCAGGTTGAACAGCGGGATGCCGTCCACGCGGGTGTCATAGACGGTCTGCATATCGTAGGAGGCGATGTCGCCGGAGGAGAGCATACCGTACAGGCTGCCGTCTTCATTCACCACCGGAACGGAGGTGATCTTCCCGTCGCTGAGGGCGTGCCAGGCGCAGTCCATGGTGACGGCGGGGTTCAGAATCGGCGGGGTATCGTAATCCAGGTCCAGCACCTGTGTCCGCATGGTCTTCAAAAGGGGCGGTTCGGTAAAGCCGAAGTGATCCAGCACCAACTGCGTTTCGTCGCTGATATGGCCCAGGCGGGCGGCTTCAAACTCCCGCTTTCCCAGTGAGTTTTGCATGGCCGCAAAGGCCATGGCCGAAACAATGGAGTCGGTGTCCGGGTTTCGGTGTCCGGTCACATAGATCTCATTCATACTGTTTCCTCTTCCTTGGCCGCCGAGCGGCCGTTTTCTTTTTTGTTCCTCTCTATTATGCGAGTTTGCGGCGCGCTTGTCAATTGCCGGCGGCTATTTCATCAGGGGAAAAATACCACAAAAGAGCAGGCTGTTGTACCAAACAGCCTGCTCTTTTTCACAAATATGTTACTTCTGACAACCTTCGCAATTCTCGCAGTCGGGGAAAAGGTTGTGGTCGTATGCGATGCCGTTTCTGTCGTAGTAGTCCTTCACGGCCGCCTTGATGGCTTCCTCAGCCAGTACGGAGCAGTGCATCTTGTAGGCGGGCAGACCGTCCAGGGCCTCCGCCACTGCCTTGTTGCTCAGCTCCAGGGCTTCGGAAACGGGTTTGCCCTTGATCATCTCGGTGGCCATGGAGGAAGAGGCGATGGCGCTTCCGCAGCCGAAGGTGTTGAATTTCACATCGCTGATGACTCCGTTGTCGATTTTGAGATAGATTTTCATGATATCGCCGCAGCGGGCGTTGCCGACCTCACCCACGCCGTCGGCATTCTCAATTTCGCCGACATTCCGGGGATGGGTAAAATGGTCCATGACTTTTTCACTGTACAGTGCCATAATAACAGCTTCCTTTCTCAGAGCATGAATTGTTTCTTACCGGCGACCAGATCTTTCCATACGGGGGACATACTCCGCAGGTATGCCACCACCCCGGGGATCTCCCGGAGCATATAGTCGATCTCGGCTTCCGTGTTCCATTCGCACAGGCTCAGACGCAAAGAGCCGTGAGCCACCTCAGCGGGCCGGCCAATGGCCAGCAGCACATGGCTGGGCTCCAGAGAACCGGAGGTGCAGGCGGAGCCGGAGGAGGCGCAGATGCCCTTCTGATCCAGCAGCAGCAGAAGGGATTCCCCCTCGATGCCTTCGAAGCAGAAGTTGACGTTGCCGGGCAGCCGGTGTTCCAGATCGCCGTTGACGGCGCTGTGCGGGATCTGCAGCAGACCCGCTATGAGCTTGTCCCGCAGAGCCGTCATGTGGGCGGCATTTTCGGTCATGTGGGTGCAGGCGTCGTGAAGAGCGGCGGCCATACCGACAATGCCGGGAATGTTCTCGGTGCCGGCCCGCTTGCCCCGCTCCTGGGCGCCGCCTTCAATGATGTTGCTCAGCACGATGCCCCGGCGGGCATACAGTACGCCCACGCCCTTGGGACCGTGGAACTTGTGGGCGGAGAGCGAGAGCATGTCGATGTTCTGCTCCTTCACGTCGATGTGAAGGTGTCCCGCAGCCTGCACGGCGTCCGTGTGGAACAGGACGCCCTTTTCGCGGCAGACCTGCCCGATCTGGGCAATGGGTTCAATGCTGCCGACCTCGTTGTTGGCAAACATCACCGAAACCAGGCAGGTGTCGGGACGAATGGCGGCCGCCACCTCCTCGGGGGTGACGATGCCGTTTTCGTGGACAGGCAGCAGCGTCACCTCGAAGCCTTGAAGAGCCAGTTTTTTCAGCGTGTGCAAAATGGCGTGATGCTCAAAGGCAGTGGAGATGAGATGCTTCTTTCCCTTTTTGGCCCCCAGCATGGCGGCGGAAACAAGCGCCTGGTTGTCGGCTTCGCTGCCGCCGGAGGTAAAGGTGATCTCTCTGGGATCCGCGCCCAAATCGGCGGCCACGGACTCCCGCGCTTTTTGCAGCGCCTCCGCTGCCTGTTGGCCGACCGAGTGCAGACTGGAGGGATTGCCAAAATAAGTTTCCATGTAGGGCATCATGGCGTCTATGGCGGTGCGGCTCATCTTGGTGGTGGCCGCGTTGTCAGCGTAAATCAACATGTTGTCGAACTCCTTTCAAAAAGGCCTTTTTAAATCCTATTGTTTTAGTGGGCAATATGAAGATAACACTAATTACCTATTAAGTCAATAGGTTTTAAAAGAAAA
>Ga0070399_1001714_pt1 | contig 22086 bp, 18 predicted proteins | sample BioMet4_FD_61217 | JGI IMG/M metagenome (GOLD analysis project Ga0070399, IMG submission 61217) | Microbial communities from bioreactor (seeded with sewage sludge) at LBNL, California, USA - Biofuel metagenome 4 (version 1) | ecosystem: Engineered > Bioreactor > Anaerobic > Unclassified ... | reverse complement strand
GGAGAGGGTCTTCTCGGCCATGAACCTCTCTCGTATGCGACGGGCAGAAGAGCCGCGCTCTTGGCACACCACGTCGAGCCCGACCTCGCTCAGCCGCGAGCTTAGGCCCTCGTAGGCACGCTCCATGTCGCGACGGTTGGTAAAGAGCGTGAGAACGGAGCCACCCATCGCAACATGTACGTCAAAGAGCAGGTCTTCGAGGGCCTGCGCATAGCCGCCTTCATAGGGCGACGGCAGGTCGCGGGTCACAACGACCGACATGCTCGAGTCAAAGTCGAAGCTGGAGTCAAGCCGAACGTCGGTGTGCTCGCCGCTTGGCAAAAGGTCGAGCCCCACGGCGTGGTCGAAGTGCGAGAAGTCGTCCCCCACGGCGATGGTCGCGGACGTGAAGATCACGCTTTGCATCTCGGGCAGCCAGCGCTTTGCAAGGTCAACCCCCACATCAATCTTCTCGGCACAGAGCTTCTCCTGGCCGATGCGTCGTTTGGATCGGGAGAGCTGGGCGGAGTAGACATAGGACTTGTCCTCTCCGGCGCATATGAGCCCGATGCCAGCGAGAAGGTCGCTCAGAAAGCGCCCTGACTCCGCGAGGTCCGCGCCCTGCTGCGGCGCGACCTCGTTGAGCTTCTCGACGGCCTCGCTGAGCAGTTTGGTTGCCTCTTCGAGATGGTCAGCGCAGGTATTTCCCGCCTCGGACACCGACGCCCACTCTGGCGTCTGGCGCGCACCCTCATCGATCCAGATGGTCACGTTGTCATAGGCTCCGTCGCCCTTCGCAATGGACCCGAGGTCATGCACGGCATAGAAGAAGTCACCGACGCACACCTGCGCCCTTGCCACGGAGGCGGCCACCTTTGTGAGCAGACGGATGATAAGCTCGGAGCCCTCGAGCGATGATGAGTTGACCATGGTGCCGTGCAGGACGCCGGTCTTCACGCCGCCGAGCATCTCGAAGCCCGCCCTGGACTCCTCGCCAGAAACCTCGACGGCCCACTGGCGGCGTGCCTCCGCCTCGAAGGCGTGCGCCTCGTCGATGACCCAATGCCTCACGGGCGGCAGTATCCTCCCCTCCGCCGTGACGTCACGGAGCAAAAGCGAATGGTTGGTCACCACGACATCGGCACTCGCGGCTCGTCTTCGCGCACCATGAAGGAGACACTCGTTGGGAAAGTACGGGCAGCGGCTGCGAAGGCACTCCCCTGGCGTAGTGGTGAGCATCTGGCGGGGTACGTATCGCCAGCGAATGCCCAGCGCATCGATGTCGCCGTCGGGCGACTGACAGGAAAACGCATAGGTCACCGCAATGGCGGTGAGCATGTCCGCGGACACGGCATTTCCAGATCGTCCATCGGAGGAGACGAGTCCGAGGGGCAGCTCGTCAAACACCGCGCGATCCAAGCGGTGCAGGCAGGGATAGTGATCGTAGCCCTTGAGGCTGTAGAAAGAGAGTCCACCAGGCAATACATGCGCAAGGGCGGGCAGCTCATGCGATACGAGTTGGTCCGTGAGCGCGTTGGTCTTGGTGGCAACACCAACGGTAACGTTGTTTCGCTTGGCAAAGAGCGCCTCTGGCAGGAGGTATGCGATGGACTTTCCCACGCCGGTGCCTGCCTCGATGGCGCGGTGCGTCGAGGTGGAGACCGCATCTCTCACCTGGGTGGCCATGGCCACCTGCTCCGGACGCCGCTCGTACGTGTCATACATGCGCGCCACAGCGCCTCCCGGGAGAAACTCCTCCTCTACCTCCGCGCGAGAGGGCACGTCGAAGGGCATCTGCCTCTCGGCGGCATCGGGCCTCGGAGTGTAGTGGGCCTCGGCAAGCAGGCCATGCCTCGTCGACTTGAGCGAGAAAGGCGTCTTGCCCCCCTCGGCGGCCAAGTGTGCGAGCACGGGCCTAAACGGCCAGTTCACATCGGGGTGCATGTCCGCGAGAAGGCAGAGGAGACCATGGGGAAGATCTGAGAGGGCACAGAGGATGATGCGCCACATCCCGCAGAGCGCGTCGACGTCATCGCTGGCTCGGTGTGTCACGGAGTCGCAGCCAAACGCCTCCGCCATGTCAGCGAGACGATGGGACGAGAGGCGCGGGAGAGCCACGCGGGAGAGCGAGAGCGTGTCAATCCAGGCATCGGAGACTCCGTAGCCACCGCGAACCGCCTCGATGAAGGTGCGATCAAACGTGGCGTTGTGCGCGAGAATGGGCATTCCGCCCACAAACTCAGCAAGACCCGCCACCGCGTCCTCCGGACCCGGTGCGTCGGCTACGTCGAGATTCGTGATGCCGGTGAGCCTGACGATGGGTTCGGGAATGGGCGTGCCCGGATGAACGAAGGTCTGATAGCGCGCCGTAACGATACGACCCGAGAGTCGCGCTGCCGATATCTCGATAAGCTTGCAGTCTTTGAAGGAAAGGCCCGTGGTCTCGGTGTCGAGAACCACGACATCGTCCTCGAGCAGCCCGAAGTCCGTGGTCCTCGCCCGATCGGCAAGGGTCAGGTAGTTGCCACGCACGCTCTCCGGCGTTCCCGGCAGCAGAAGAGCCTCGAGCAGGGCCTGACTGTCGTGCCCCTTTGATGGGTCGCTGTTTGTCATGTGCTACCTGCAGTACTCGGCGTGCTCCTCGAGGGCGTACTCGATGAAGCGCGTGCAGAGTTCGGGGAACTCGATGCCACAATTGCGGGCGGAGTCGGGTAGGAGACTGGTCTCGGTCATGCCGGGGATGGTGTTCGTCTCAAGCGCTATGGGTTCGCCCTCCGAGGTGACGATGAAGTCGGTTCGAGATGCGCCGCGGCACCGAAGCGCCCTGTGGGCGCGCTCGGCGAGAACCTGCGCCTTTGCGTAAACGCCCGGTTCAAGCCTTGCGGGAATCACATGATGCATGGAGGATGGCTCATACTTCACCTTAAGATCGTAGAACTCCGCACCCGTCACTATCTCCACGATGGGGAGTGCGTGGGCGTCGTCGTTGCCAATGACGGGAACCGTAATCTCAACGCCCCTGATGCACTCCTCGACGAGCACCGTTCCACCTTCGGCCCCGGCGACTCCGAGGGCACCTGCGAGCTCTCCCCTCTCGTTGACCTGCGTCACGCCAAAGCTCGAGCCGTTTCCAGCCGGCTTGACGAACATGGGGAAGCCAAATTCGGCTACAAGCTCGTCGATTTGATCCTCGGACAACATGTCGCCCGCCGGGATGTCGATACCGCGCGGGCATGGAATGCCTGCGGAGCGGTAGATGGTCTTCGAGACATCCTTCTCGGTCCCAACCGCAGACGCAAGAACCCCGGAGAAGGTGTAGGGCATGTGCAGAATCTCGAGGAGGCCCTGTATGCACCCGTCCTCGCCCCAGCGACCATGCATTGCGACAAACGCCACGTCATAACCGCTCGTCGCAAGTGACTGTACGAAGTCTTCGGAAGCAACATCGAGCAGGTCGACGCCTGAGAAGCCCGCTTCAAGCAGCGCGTCGCGACATGCAGCGGCAGACATCATGGAGATGCCACGTTCGTCTGACCAGCCACCACCGAGGACGGCCACCTTGAGCTGCTTAACCTCTTCCCGCGTCATGAGTGCTCCTCTGTTGAATCGGCTACCTGCGGTAGACTCAGCATGATACGTTTCGAATTGAGAATACTCCACCCAGGAGACTTCATTAGAGCGGGGTGCGCAGATGCAACCAGACAAGAACAATCAGCCTACCAACCCTTCAGCCGGCTCCTTACTCGACATTCGTTCGGTTGACGAGTCGGAGCTCGAGGAGATCATCGCCTCCCTTGGGCAACCACGATTTAGGTCGAAGCAGATCGAAGAGTGGGTCTGGTCGAAGAATGCCTCGTCCTTCGAAGAGATGACCAACATCCCAAAGGCGCTTCGAGAGCAGCTCGCAGCACGTTTTTCTCTTGGGGGGACCGAAGAGGTGACGCGCCAAGTATCCCAGGATGGTAGTCGAAAGTACCTTCTTAGGTTTTCGGACGGCGTCGCCGTTGAGTGTGTGGGCATGCCTACCAAGAACCGACTGGCAGTCTGTGCTTCGACGCAGGCTGGTTGTGCAATGGGTTGCGCTTTTTGTGCAACCGGCTCAGCAGGCCTTACCCGCTCTCTCTCTGCTGCCGAAATCTACGAGCAGGTCATGCACGTACGAGACGACTTCAACATCCGTGTAACCAGCGTGGTGCTGATGGGCCAAGGCGAGCCCTTCGCAAACTACGACGCGACTCTCGAAGCACTCCGCAAGCTCAACTCCTCCGACGGCGCAGGCATCGGCGCACGCCACCTTACCGTCTCAACCTGTGGCATCATCCCCGGAATCGCACGCTTCGCCAAGGAGCCCGAGCAGTTTACCCTTGCCGTCTCCCTTCACTCCGCAGTTCAAAAGACTCGCGACATCCTCATGCCCGGCGTCAAACGCTATTCGCTCATCCATCTTTACGACGCCATGGGTGAGTACGTGCTCAAAACAGGTCGTCGTCCCACCTATGAGTATGCCGTCATCTCTGGCATCAACGACTCAGAGAGTGAGATAACCGCACTTTGTGACTTCTGTCGCGGGACGCTTGCTCACGTCAATCTCATTCAGCTCAACGAGGTTTCTGGCTCAAAGCTTCGTCCGGCTTCACCTGAGAAGGTTCAGGAGTTCGTCTCCAGACTTACACAGGTTGGCGTCGAGTGCACCGTCAGAAACTCCCGTGGGCAGGATATTGACGCAGCCTGCGGCCAACTCCGCCAACGGGCCCTCAGGGCATAGCCCCTATCCTAGTTTTGTTCCGCAAAAAGGGGGAGACTGCTAGCCTTAGCCGTCTCCCCCTTTTTGCGTACATGTGTTCTTGTTTTAGAATCCCAGGTTTTCCCACTGCTTCGCCGTGGCCTGAACGTTAGCGAGTGGCTGATCATCCTCCATGACCTGGCCCTTTGCGGCATCCGCCATCTCAGAGAACTTTTCGTAAGCTCCCTCGATGGTCCGCACTGCTCCCTTAATGCTCTCTTTTGCCTCATCGTTGAGCACATAGGTGTAGGCGACATATGCTCCGCCGCTCATAAGTACCATCAGGACGAGCAGACTCTTAATCTTTCTCATCTGACTGTTCACTCCTCTCCCGAGAGCAAGTCCACAATCTTTGAGAGTTCTTCGTCTGATGCAAACTCAATCTCTATCTTGTTCTTTCCCCGCACCTTTTTGACTTTGACGTTTGTATCAAGTGCGATGCGGAGCTGACGCGCCGCCCTCTTGAAAGACTGGGGGAGGGGCTCCCTCTTTGCTGGTTCTCCTCCTCCGCCAGAAAATAGCGGAGCAAGGCTTTCTGTCTGCCTGACCGAAAGATTCTCTGCGACAACCTTTTCTGCAAGCCTTATTCGTCCCTCATCGCTAGGTACGGCAAGTATCGCCCTGGCGTGACCAGCAGTCAGCCTCCCGTCGCTCATGAGAGTCTGGACCTCTGCGGGGAGATCGAGAAGTCGGAGCTTGTTAGTAATTGCGGAGCGAGACTTTGAGACAAGCTTGGCAAGTTGTTCTTGTGTCAGGTCATCATCTTCAATGAGCTTCTTATAGCCCTGCGCTTCTTCGATTGGATTGAGATCTGCCCTCTGTAGGTTCTCGATAAGTGCAAGTTTGAAAATCTCATCGTCGGATACGTCTCTTACTATGACCGGTATTTCTTGGAGTCCCGCCGCCTTTGCTGCTTGGTATCGTCTTTCTCCTGCAACTATTTCATAGCCACTGCCACTCTTTCTTACAAGAAGGGGCTGCAGCACTCCATTCTGTTTGATTGAATCCGTTAGTTCGGCAAGCTCTCCTACGTCGAAGTTCTTTCGAGGCTGCCCTTTGTTTGGCTTGATTTTTGCGAGGGGGATTGAGGAATCCGGGTTCATAACCCCTATTTCTGCATCCGCCTCGCCCATGAGTGATTCTAGTCCCTTTCCGAGACCGCTCTTCTTAACCACGTCGCGTCACTTCCTTTGCAAGCTTTGCGTATGCAAGAGACCCCTTACTGAGATGGGCATAGATCGACACGGGAAGCCCGTGGCTTGGCGCCTCAGCTATCTTTACGTTTCTTGGTATGTAGGTCTTGAACACTTCTTTGCCAAAATAGTTTTCTACCTCTTCTACAACCTGCTTTGAAAGCGTTGTGCGATTGTCGTACATCGTCATTACCACACCAAAGACACGAAGACCGGGATTTAGCCGCGTTTTGACCATCTTCATTGATTCAATCAGCTTTGTTAGTCCTTCAAGTGCGTAGTATTCGCACTGGATTGGAATAAGGAGTGATTTTGCCGCCACCAAAGCATTCACCGTAAGAAGTCCCAAAGACGGGGGACAGTCTATTAGAACGTAGTCAAACTCGTCTTTAATCGAGTCAACAACCGTTTTTAGGACGTTTTCACGTGCCATTACTGAAACAAGCTCTATTTCTGCGCCTGCCAGCTGTATTGTTGCCGGAACAAGAAAAACGTTTGCTTCGATCGTGTTCTGAATAGTGCTCTCAATAGGTACTTCGTTCATTATTACGTCATAGATGTCGTTCTCGAGATCATCTTTGCTGATTCCATATCCACTTGTTGTGTTTCCCTGTGGATCAAAATCAATGACCAATACCTTCTTGTTTAATTCGCCAAGAGCTGCCGAGAGATTGACCGCTGTCGTCGATTTTCCGACACCGCCTTTTTGGTTAATTATTGCGATTACCTGTGCGTCTTTGTTGGGGTAGCCGCGTTTTACATCTCCGTAGCTCAAGCGATCCTCCAATACGTCCGGGCGTCTTCATTTTTGCTTCGTTCTTCTCTCTATGCTTGGCACAATATCTTAGGAGATTGTTTCACGTGAAACATCGAGAATGCCGATACTCTACCCATATTTGTTGCCCACTGTGCTTTTGCTGACACATTCCTTGGTGCCTTTTCTACTCGTTTCGCAGTAGCTCTGCCGTAGATATAAATTGCCTCGTATGGCCGCGCGCGAACCGTCATAGGCATGACATTAAACCGTACTATGGGTTCTTAAGATTGTTAAGAGGGATGTTGCTACAGGAATCGCCGATGGCAGAAGAACGTCTCTGTACAACTACATGTTTGTTTGCCAATATGCGCTGCTACATTCTCTATTTATGCACCAAGTGGTTGTAGCTTTGCCGTGCCAACCGGTCTCGGGAGACGCACCTTGGAGGAGCCCGTCTTCTCGTATATAAGCATTTCTCTGTGTCCAAGGCTTCTCGGTAGCTCAAATGTTTCACGTGAAACAAAAGACATGCCACAGATGGAGGCCGCTTGAGAAGCCTGCATAATCTCAGCATCATCGGGGTTTCCCTTTGCGATGAGCGCGTAGCCACCGTTGGCAAGAAATGGTTGAGCATACTCGATCAGTACGTTTGTCTTTGCAACCGCGCGCACAACTACACAACCATAAGAGCCAACCATGCTTTTGTCCAGCTCTTCTGCACGCATCTTTTTTGCCTGGAGCTGATCACGGAGCTCAAGTGAGGCAATGAAGTCATTGACCGCATCGACCTTCTTGCCAACCGAGTCGATAAGCAAACCTTGGTACCCAGTCATGATTCCAATGGGGATGCCTGGATAACCAGCTCCGGTTCCAATGTCCACGAAGGCTGCGATGGGAGCTCTTTCAAAGACGTGACAGCAAAGAGGGATAAGTGAGTCAAGAATATGAAGAACCAGGGCATCTTCAGCATTCACAATGCGCGTAAGGTTGACGACCTTGTTCCTCTCAATTACAAGCGACAGATGCCTAATAAGCAGTTGAATCTGGTGAGGCGTTGCGTCGACCCCATAGCCATGCAGAATTGTGGGAAGCACCACGCACAGATGATTTTCAAGATCGTTTTCCATACGGTCCTCCTGCCTATTCCTTCTGGTTCAGAAGGAATTGTCATTCATAAAGAAGGAGGGCGCACGCACGCCCTCCAGTTCACACGAAATATGTTTTGGGGGATGCGCTACTTCACCGCAGTAACAATTACCTTGCGATTAGGCTCCTCGCCCTCGGAGAACGTAACAACACCAGGATCATCTACTAGAGCGAGATGGACGAGCCGGCGCTCATATGCATTCATGGGAGGAAGCACCACACGTCCTCCCTGGTGCTTGGCACGCTCCGCAGCAGCATGTGCCACTGATTGGAGCTTGGTCTTACGACGGCTCTTATAGCTCTCGATGTCAACAACAATCGGGTAGTGAAACTTGGTGCGACTGCTCATCAAAGAGGAGAGGACCATCTGGAGCGCATCGAGGGTCCGCCCATGACGTCCAATAAGGACGGCAAGGTCTCCACCGTTAATGTCGAGGATAAGTTCGCCCTCATCGCCGTCATACTCGTCGACCGTACAGTGCGTCTCGCCGAAGAGTGCGAGGATGGCCTTGAGGAACGTGACTGCCTGATCGGCAACCTTGTCCGTCTCTTCATCAGTTAGAGCGATGCCAGCTTCATAATGCTCCCGAATGGAAGCGAAATCGTCGGCAGAGTCTATAGCGGTGGTCTGCTCATCAAGTACCTCTGGCTCAGAGTCAGCAGGAACCATGTCCTCCATACCAACCTCCCGCATAAAATAACGATAGGCAATAACATTATGCTATTGCCTATCTACGTGTTTTCTTCTATCTAACCCTTCTTATGGGGCCGAGGCTTTTTCTCCTTGCGGATGACATCGACCTCTACGGGCTGGCTGCTCATGCGAAGCTCACCCTCGGCCTTGGCCTTGTCGATGATCTTCTGTGTGATGAGCTTCTGCTGCACGACCTGCCAGATGGCGGAGGCATCGTAGTAGAGAAGGACGGCGGACGGTACGGACCAACCAAACCAGAGCATCATGACGGCCATTACGGCACCCATCGTCATGGACTGCGTCTTCTGCTCACTGCTCTGGTTGACGGAGTTCATCATCATTGGGATGAACGTGAGGATGCCGAAGGCAACGTCAAAGAGAATGTAGGGTAGCGCTCCTGCCCATCCGGCAGAGGCGACCATGTCAGCCACCGAACTCGAGATAGACGGAAGGATGCTATAGAAGTGAGCGTCGGCAGGGACGTTCCTTGCAACCGTAAAGAGTGCAAAGAAGATGGGCATCTGGAGAAAGATGGGGAGACACCCGGCAATGGGATTGAACTTGAGATTTGCATAGATCTTCTGCATCTCTTCGCTCTGCTTTGCAGGATCATCAGCATACTTTGCCTGAACCTCCTGGATCTTCGGCTGAGCGACCTGCATGCGAGCGGTGGAGGCCGTCTGCTTGTTCATCAAAGGAACGAGGCAGACTCGGATGATAATCGTGAGAATGATGACCGCAAGTCCCCAGTCACCACAAAAGCCCTCGATGCCCGCAAGCACCTGGGTCATAAAATTAATGAACCAGTCCCACATTGTTCCTCCGTCATCGTCCGCTAGGGAACGGGGTCGTAGCCACCTTTGTGAAAGGGGTGACACCTCAGAATCCTACGAATGGCTAGAATACCGCCCTTGCCTAGGCCGTATTTTGCAATTGCCTGTCTCGCGTACTCGGAACAGGTCGGTGTGTAGATGCATGTGACAGGGAAGAGTGGTGAGATGTACTGCTGATAAAACCGGATTGCAGCAGTGGCACCTCGCGCCAGCACCGATTCCCGTTTGTTGTCCATCTCAGACGCCTGCCCTGTCGAGCATCCTCCTCAGTGCCTTGGACACGAGCTCGGGCGAGCTGTCATGAGTGTCCTTGGTGGCGAAGAGAATTACATCGTAGCCATCTATCGGAAGTTCACAGCTGCGGGCGGCCTCACGGAGAATCCGCTTGCACCTGTTCCTAAAGACGGCGTTTCCAAGCCGTTTGGGCGCAGCGAAAGCAACCCTTGCATGATCGCTCTCGCTTGCCTTGGCCACGCGAATCCGCAGGAGAGAGCCGTTCAGCCTCTTTCCACACGAGAAGACCCGCTCAAATTCCTTCTTGGATTTGATGGTCTCCACGAAACATCACTAAACGGTAAGGCTCTTGCGGCCCTTGGCACGACGGCGGGCGAGAACGTTGCGGCCGGCCTTGGTTGCCATACGGGCGCGGAAACCATGGGTCGTAGCGCGCTTCCTCTTGTTTGGCTGATACGTACGCTTCATTTCTATTCCTCCCGATTGGGGTATTACGTCAAAGAGTGCTAAGCCCAAAGATTGTAAAGGTCATGTGCTATGGCTGTCAATTTATCCCCAAAATAACTGCGGATTTATCATGTACCTCCACGCCATGCATCGCTCGGCTCGCATGTGAAACGGGCAAGACGCTGGCCCCTACATAGAAATAGCTTTCCATTTCTAAGAAATCATACGTCCGAATGCTATTATTTCATGGTCTGTGAAATGATATTTGCGCAGTTTTCTACTATTGTTCACCAAGTGATGAAAACTTTCTTTTACATAGAATTCTCTTTGAAAGTTTTCATCAAGCGTCGAAAGTACGTTGAAAGGGGGAGTGATGGCACGAGACTTCTACCCGTTTGTCGAAGAATCGACAAACGTAGGCGATAGCGCTGGCGCCTCATGCGCTCCCTCGTTAGACGAGGTCAACTATTCTGCGAGAATCGCGGTCTACGATGACGCGGCGGCGGCGCCACGAGTCGTGATCGTCGAGCCGGCAGACCCGCGGGTATATCTTGAGGAGATCACCGCAACAGTTAACCGCCTCGCACACGAGCAGGGTGGAAGCATCCCCTTCACGGTCGTACGAGAGATCGTGGAAAATTTCATTCATGCCTACTTCATCGCTCCGACCATAACGATCCTCGATGCTGGCAACACCATCCGTTTCTCGGATCAGGGTCCCGGCATCAAAGAGAAGAACCTGGCGCTCGAATACGGTACCTCCTCTGCAACGGAGGAGATGAAACATTATATTCGTGGCGTAGGGTCAGGGCTGCCCTATGCCCAGCAGTACATGCTCGATAAGGGGGGTAGTCTCGAGATCGAGGACAATATCTCCAGCGGTACGGTGGTGACTATCTCGACGCGCCCATCAGGAGAAGCGCGGTCGTTCACGAGGGCGACGTCGGAGCAGGTTCCCGGAGGGGTTTCAAAGGATGTCTCCTCAGAAGCCCACCACCAAACCAAACCCGTACAAACCCGGTCTATTTCCGCAGCACAGAAATCGGCGGCGCTGCCGAGCATAAGCGAGCGAGGGCAGCTCGTCCTTGGATACCTTGAGGATCACGACTTCGCCGGCCCGTCCGACCTGTCGCGCGCATACGGCTACTCAAACCCGACCTGGTCCCGCGAGCTCAGCCTTCTTTGTCATCTCGGCATGCTCAAAAAGGTCGGACAGAAATACCAGCGCACGTAAGAGAACGAAGCGGTTTTCGACAAATTATGGGGTAAGGGCCGCACACCAAGTTGTCGCACACCTAGGTTTTGAACAATCTATAATGTAGCCCTTATTTTTTCGACGTCGTGGAAACGTGGACAATGGAACTCACTCTCGAATCAGATGCGGAAGCCCTGTGGCAAGACGCGCTAGACCTTCTCGCTCAGGAGGACCTTCCCGAGTCCGTGCTCGCCATGCTCAGAAACTGCACCCCGACGAGAATCGCAGAGGGCACCCTTTATGTTGCGACGCCCATGAGGCTCGTACTCAAGACCGTATCAAAGAACATAGAGGTGGTAGAGAGGTGCCTTACCACCGCCGCATTCGAGAAGACGGAGCTTGTGGTTGAGTTTACCCGGGCAGCAGATGCGGCTACCGTAACGACAAACTCCATAGCCTCTCGGGAGCAGGTGCAGAAATGGAACTCCGCGGGTGCTCCGGCACGCGTTCTCGGTGAAGACACATGGGACGAAGAAGAGGTCGAGGCAGAGAATAAAATCGAGAAGCGCAGGCGACGCAAGGCAAACCCACTCGTCGAGGATATTTCTGAGAACGACTCAAAGCTCACGTTCGATCGCTTCGTCATCGGGGATGAGAACAGATTTGCCTATCAGGCGGCGCTTCAGGTGGCGAACGGCGAGAACAAGAGCTACAACCCCCTCTTTATCTATGGGAAAAGCGGGCTGGGCAAGACTCACCTGCTCCGCGCCATACAGAACTACATCGCGAGAAACGACTCGACGCGCATATGCGTCTACAAGACGGCTGCCGACTTCATTACCGACTACACCGACGCAATAGGGCGCAAGCACGGTAGCGCACCTGATGTTCTCACACAGAACTACTGTGACATTGACGTTCTCATCATCGATGACATTCAGAACATGGCCGGAGCGGCGCGTACGATAGAGTTCTTCTTCAACACCTTCAACGTGCTCATCTCAAAGGGCAAACAGATCGTCCTCGCCGCCGACCGGTCTCCTGCGCAACTTGGTATGGGCAAGGACGGTTTCGACGAACGTATCACCAGCCGCCTTGACTCAGGCTTCCCAATATCGATCCAGGTACCAAGCTACGAGCTCAAATACCTTCTCGTCAGCACGTTCTGCGAGCGCATGATGGAAGATGCGAAAACAGAGCACGTCGCAGCCCCTGCCACACCCATCAACGACGACAACCTCCGCTTTATGACAGAGCGTGCAGGGACGAACATACGCGTCATCGAGGGATTCTGCCAGAAGTGCCTTATCGTCGCCGCTCAGTGTGAGACCGCGGGCGGCAATTTTTCGCACGAGGACATACTAAAAATCGCCAAGGAGAAGTGGCCCAACGGCAGGCGTCAGGTGACCATCGAGGAAATTCAGAAGGTTATAGAGACCTACTATGACATTCCCCATAAGGACCTCGTTGGTAGTAAACGCAACAAGGAACTCATGGAACCCCGACACGTGGCCATATGGCTCACGCGAGAGCTTACCGATACCACGCTGGCTGACATCGGGAAGCACTTTGGTGGGAGAAGTCATGCCACGGTTAAGCACAGCATCAGCGTGGTAGACGAAGCAAGAAGGCAGGACAAGAACTTCTACGACAGGGTGTGTCGCATCCAGGACAGCATCGTGGAGAACAACTAGGTTGCAGCTGTAGAGAAAGGCGTTGAAAGGTTGTTCGAGGAGCCATAAAAGCGTCCTCTAGGTGTTGAAGCGTTTTTCGACAGTACGGGCGGTGTTGACGGGAGTCAATGAGAAGAAGAAGCACAAGGAGCGAGAAAAACAGTGTGAGCCTGCTCTTTTGCGAGGTTTTCTACTTCTCGACAACATCTATTACTACTACTGGTCTTATGTATATATAGAAATACCTATAGAAAGGGACCCCATGAAGTTCTCCGTTAGCCAGTCATCTCTCCTGAAGGCCCTCTCTGTAGTGTCGAAGGGCATGGGGTCGACAACGCTCCCCCTCCTCTCTGGTATCTATATCAAGGCAGAGGCCGGGACGCTTGAGTTTCAGACGAACAGCCTCACCATCAGCATCCGTCATCGCATCGCCGCAAACGTCGAAGAGGAAGGGGAGACGGTCGTCTCCGGCAAGGTGCTGACAAACATCGTAAAGACCCTCGACGATGCCGCAGTAACCTTTGACGGTGGCGAGCGCATGGTCTCTATATCTTGCGAGAAGTCCTCCTTCCGGCTTAACACGCTTAACCCTGCCGACTGGTCGCCCTTCCCAGAGATCGCCACCGAGCAAACGATTGAGCTCCCGAGTAGCCTTCTTGCAGAGATGGTCGAGAAGGTCTACAAGGTTACGTCTAAGGAGACCACACGGCAGATTCTGCAAGGCGTCCTCCTCACCGTGGAAGACAACACCATTCGCCTTGTAGCCACCGACTCCTACCGTCTTGCCGTATGCGACGCCTCGGCCGACTCGCCTGCGGGCGAGGAGTTCCGGGCAATCGTTCCGGGCACTGTTTTTCACGACGTGCTCAGCATGCCGTCACTTACCGAGACCATCGCAATCGGTATAACCGGCAACCAGGTGGTTTTCTCCTTCGGCGAGACGACCTTCATTTCAAAGAAAATAGAAGGGAATTTTCCCAACTACAAGCAGCTCCTTCCCACCTCGTGCTCTACCTCGGTGAGAATCGGCGTAGAGGCCTTCTCTGCCGCGCTTAAGCGCGTCTCTGTCATCGCACAAACCAACTCATCGGTGAGGTTTGACATCGATGCAGAGGGAAAGGCCATGAAGCTGTCCTCAAGCTCTCCCGACCAGGGGGAGTCCTCCGAGATGATGGCGGTTGACGTCGAAGGCGAGAGCATGGCCATCGCGCTTAACTATCACTATGTCTTTGACTGCGTTAACGCTGCGGCCGACCGCAAGGAACTGCTTCTCGAGCTGCAAAGCAACATGCAGCCGGGGGTCTTTAAGTCCAATGGGAAGATAAACTACCTCTATCTGCTCATGCCGGTCCGGATGTAGCGTGGGACTCCTCGCAAGACAACTTCTCATGAGAAGCTTTCGGAGCTTCTCCGAGCGCGTCGTCGACTTTGGTGACGCTACCACGATTCTCGTGGGGCGTAACGCCACTGGTAAGACAAACACCGTCGAGGCGCTGCAGATGCTCACCGCGGGCTATTCCTTCAGGCGTCCCACGCCGAGGCAGCTCATCAATGACAAAGGTGACGCGGCACGCGTGGCTCTTCGTCTTGAGGGTGACGGACGCATCATGGACATGACATGTGACATCGCTTCGGGAAAGAGGCAGTACTTTCGTAATGGAAAGAAGTGCCAGGCAACAGAGATGCCTGGCACGCTCATGTCGGTTCTTTTCTGCCCAGACGATCTTTCTCTCGTCAAACGCGGGGCGTCATACAGACGGGACGAAATTGATGACTTCGGGCGGCAGGCCAACGCGGGCTACTCAAAGGTCCTCGCCGCTTATGCGCGCGCCGTTGAGCAGCGCAACAGACTTCTCAAGGAAGACACCCCTAACCTTGACCTTCTCGAGGCGTGGGACGCAAGCGTTGCCCTCGGCGGAGCGACCCTCCTCCTTGCCCGCATGAGGCTCTTTTCTAGGCTGAGGGAGAGCGTCTCTGATGTGTACCGCCAGATCAGCGGCGGAGAGGTTCTCAGCTGCTCGTATGAGTGTAGTCTCGGCAACGGCCTTGCTGAGCTCTCACGGGATGATCTTGCTGGTGTGTTTGCCCGTCGCCTTTTCGAGACCCGCAGCGACGACCTGCGTCGTCAGCAGACGACTATCGGGCCACACAGAGACGATGTCACCTTTGAGATAGATGGGCATGACGCCCGCGCGTTTGGCTCACAGGGGCAACAGAGAAGCGTGGTGCTTGCGCTCAAGATGTCCGAGGTGCTGCTCTCTGCAGAAATCCTTGGCGAGCAGCCGCTCCTGCTTCTTGACGACGTCATGAGCGAGCTTGACGAGAGCCGGCGCGAGTCTGTGCTCTCCTTCGTACACCAGGGCATCCAGACCGTAATAACCACCACAAACCTCGGCTATTTTTCAAAGGAGCTCCTGAGCAGATCAAGAGTGGTGAGCTTCGATGAGTAGTAACAGCGCATCTCTCTCCGACCTTCTCTCAGGTATGCTTGACGATGCAGGGCGCGCGGCCGTGAGCGAAAACCAGCAGGCGGGCTACCTTTGGAACAGAGCGAACGGTGACATCGAGAGGCAGCACACCACGGGAGTCTTTGTGATGGATGCCAAGGTGAAAGGGGTTGACCCCATTCTCGGCGTCTACATTGACACACGATCTCGCGTAGTAGACTTCACCGCAAACAGAGAGGTCTATCTCGCGAGGATATCCTCTATGGGCGGACGCTACTCAGACATCAAGTTTCTCCTCAACAAGAGGAAGGATCGTATCCGGCCTACCAACGGAGCTGCGATCGCGACCTCTATCGTCAAAGATCTGCCTGATCTTAGCAAGGAAGAGGAAGAAGAGATCAGGGTACGAGTCTCCTCGCTTCCCGCAAGTCTTAGGTCTAGTGTTTTTAGGGCGATGGCTCTTTCATATCAGAGAGATAAGAAAGAGGGTACCGAAACAGATAAAACGGTCCCCAGATAGCCCCAGAATGTCTCACATGCAGTTTTTGTTTGTAATGACTGGCTGATTTTTGCTTGTCCAGGCCCAATATTGCATAAGCGTATAATTATCTAGAACATCGCTCAGTATGAGAGAGGATGACAGTTGGCAGCAAAGAAAAAGGCGAACTCGTACGACGAGAGCGAGATTAAGGTTCTCGAAGGCCTCGAGGCCGTCCGCAAACGTCCCGGAATGTACATTGGCACGACGTCCTCCGCAGGTCTGCATCATCTCGTTTGGGAGATTGTCGACAACTCGGTCGACGAGGCCATGGCGGGTTTTTGTACGAGGATCAAGGTCAACGTGCACCCAGATAACTCCATTACCGTCGATGACAACGGCCGCGGTATTCCCGTGGGCCTCCATCCCCAGAAGAAGATCTCCACGCTCGAAGTCGTGCTTACCATCCTGCATGCTGGCGGCAAGTTTGACAACAACGCCTATAAGGTGTCTGGCGGCCTCCACGGCGTCGGCGTGTCTGTTGTCAATGCCCTCTCGCGCAAGCTTATCGCGCAGGTCAAGCGTGACGGAAAGATCTACGAGATGCAGTTCGAGCGGGGTAAGACCTCCGAGAAGATGAAAGAGGTCGGTACCACCAAGACCACGGGTACCATCATCACGTTCTGGCCCGACGACCTCATCTTCGAGACTACCACCTACAACTACGACACCCTTCACGACCGCCTTCAGGAGACGGCGTTTCTCAACAAGAACCTCAAGATCACGCTCACCGACGAGCGCGAGCTAACTCCCAGAGTTGACGAGTTCTGCTATTCCGGTGGCATCATCGACTTCGTAAAGTTCCTCAACGACGGGAAAGAGGTCCTTGCCGGCCTCTCCAAGCCCATCTACATCGAAGGCAAGTCAGATCCTGACGCTCCCGTTGCCCAAATGGGTGAGGTCGAAGTCTCCATGCAGTGGAACACCGGCTACTCAGAGCGCACCCTCTCGTTTGCGAACGACATCTACACCGAAGAGGGCGGCATGCACCTTGAGGGCTTCCGCACGGCCCTTACCAAGGTCATCAACGATTACGCTCGCAGGCAGGGCATCCTCAAAGAGAAGGACTCAAACCTCACCGGCGACGACATACGCGAGGGGCTTACCGCCGTCATCTCGGTCAAGCTGCCTGATCCGCAGTTTGAGGGACAGACCAAGGCCAAGCTCGGCAGCTCCTACATGCGTACGCTCACCAACAGGGTTGTCTCCAGTGGCCTTTCCGACTACCTCGAGGAGCACCCCAACCAGGCGAAGGAAATTCTCAAGAAGGCTAGCCAGGCCGCCAAAGGCCGTCTCGCCGCCCAGAAGGCGCGCCAGGCAACTCGCCGCAAGGGTCTTCTCGAGAGCGCGGCTCTCCCAGGAAAGCTCGCCGACTGCTCGGTGCGCGATGCCGAGATGACAGAGCTCTTCATCGTCGAGGGTGACTCCGCAGGTGGTTCGGCCAAGATGGCGCGTGACCGTTCCATCCAGGCCGTGCTTCCGCTCCGCGGGAAGATTCTGAACGTCGAGCGCGTCCAGGAGCACAGGGCCCTCTCGTCCGACACCATCACCTCGCTCATCACGGCCATCGGCACGGGCGTTGGTCCTGAGTTCAACATCGAGAAGGCGCGCTACCACAAGGTCGTCATCATGACCGATGCCGACGTTGACGGCGCCCACATCCGCATCCTCCTCCTCACGTTCTTCTACCGCTTCATGAAGCCGATGATCGACGCCGGCTACATCTACGTCGCGCAGCCGCCCCTCTATCAGATCAAGCCGAAGGGACGCAAGAACGGCCAGTACATCTACACGGACGAAGAGCTGGCCGTCGAGGCCGAGAAGTTCGAGGACTCCAGCAAATATACCGTCCAGCGCTACAAGGGTCTTGGCGAGATGGATCCCGAGCAGCTCTGGTCCACCACGATGGAGCCTAGAAATCGCATTCTGCTCAAGGTGACGATGGATGACGCCATGGCCGCCGAGCGAGCCGTCGCCGACCTCATGGGCACACAGGTCGAGAAGCGCAAGGACTTTATCCAGACGCACGCCAAGGACGTCCGCTTCCTCGACATCTAACGAAAGGCTAGACAGTGGCAGACGATAAAAACAGCAATAACGGCAGCATCGATGGCGATGACGAGGAAAACGACATCACCAGTGACGTCGACGACATCGACGATGACGAGAGCGACATCGACGAGGAAGAGGAATTCGACGCCGAGACTGGTCTGAGCCTCGGTGGTGCCGACCTCGCCCACACCATCTCCGACGAGGCCGGCACGCGTCTCGATCTCTCCGACATTCATGGTGGCACCCTCAAGCCCACCGACATGGCAGCCGAGATGAAGCAGTCCTTCCTCGAGTACTCCATGTCGGTCATCGTGGCGCGCGCCCTTCCTGACGTGCGCGACGGACTCAAGCCGGTCCATCGCCGCATCCTCTACGCCATGAACGAGGCGGGCATCGTACCGACCAAGCCGCACAAGAAGTCGGCCTGGACGGTCGGCGAGGTCATGGGCAAGTACCACCCGCACGGAGACTCCTCCATCTACGACGCCATGGCCCGCATGGCCCAGGACTTCTCGATGAGGCTCCCCCTCATCGACGGCCACGGCAACTTCGGCTCCATTGACGGTGATCCTCCCGCAGCCATGCGTTACACCGAGTCACGTCTCACCAAGGCGGCCATGGCCATGCTCGAGGACCTCGGCAAGGAGACTGTCGACCTCCAGCCTAACTACGACGAGTCGCTCACCGAGCCATCCGTTCTTCCGTCGAGGTTTCCCAACCTTCTCGTCAACGGGTCCAATGGCATCGCCGTGGGCATGGCAACCAACATTCCGCCCCATAACCTCAGCGAGGTCACTGACGCCGTCTGCATGATGATCGACAACCCCGACGTCACGACCGAGGAGCTCATGACCGTGCTTCCCGGCCCGGATTTTCCTACGGGCGGCATCATCATGGGAACGGACGGCATCAAGGACGCCTACGAGACCGGCCGTGGGTCTATTACCGTGCGCGCGAAGGTTCACGTGGAGCAGGTCAAGAACGGTAGGCAGCGCCTCGTCGTCACCGAGATTCCCTACCAGGTCAACAAGGGTCTTCTCCAGGAAAAGATCGCCCAGGCGGTCAACGAGAAGAAGATCGAGGGCATCTCGGACATGCGCGACGAGTCCAACCGCAAGGGTATGCGCATCGTCCTCGACCTCAAGAGCGGCGCCGTTCCCCAGGTCGTTCTCAACAACCTCTATAAGAGGACGCAGCTCCAGGCAAACTTCGGTGTCATCGACCTCGCGCTCGTAGACGGCGTGCCACGTACGTTGAGCCTGCGCGAGATCCTCCGCCACTACATCGATCACCGCATCGACGTGGTAACCCGCAGGACCGAGTACGATCTGGACAAGGCCAAGAAGCGCGTGCACATTCTCGAGGGCCTGCTCGTCGCCGTCGATAACATCGACGAGATCGTCCATATCATCCGATCCTCGCGTGATGACGCCGAGGCGAAGCAGCGCATGAACGACCGCTTTGGCCTCGACGACGTGCAGGGCGCCGCAATTCTCGAGATGCGCCTCAAGCGCCTGACCGGCCTCGAGCGCGAGAAGCTCATCGCTGAGATTGACGAGCTCCGTCGAGACATTGCCTACTACGAAGACCTGCTCGGCCATCCCGAGAAGATTCTTGCGGTCATCTCCGACGAGCTGCGTGACGTCTCAGCGCGCTTTAGCGACAAGAGGCGCACCGCCATCTCCCCGATGGTGGCCCAAGACATCGACGTCGAGGACCTTATCGCGGAGGAGGACATGGTCGTCACCGTCACGCATGCCGGCTACATCAAGCGCCTCCCCGTGGCCACCTATCGCTCCCAGAAGAGGGGCGGCAAGGGCATCCAGGGCCTGTCGCTCAAGGACAGCGACTTCGTCGAGGACCTCTTCGTGGCGTCCACGCACGACTACGTCATGTTCTTCACCAACTTCGGAAAGGTGTACCGACTCAAGGTGCATGAGCTACCGATCGGTAGTCGTCAGGCGCGCGGGTCGGCCATTGTCAACGTGCTCGCGCTCGCCGACGGCGAGTATCCCACGGCGGTCATCACCTGCCGCGACTTTCCCGAGGATGAATACCTCATGTTTGCCACGCGCAGCGGCATGGTCAAGAAGACGGCGATGTCGGAGTACGACCGCACACGGCGTGACGGCATTATCGCCATCAACCTCAGGAGTGGGGACGAACTCATCAACGTTCGCCGCGTCAAGAAGGGCGAGAAGGTCATTCTCTGCTCGTCCGACGGCAAGGCGATTCTCTTTGATGAGGGCGACGCTCGTGCCATGGGCCGTGCCACCTCCGGTGTTCATGGAATCACCCTCAAGGCGGGTGCCACGATGTTGGGCATGGAGATCTCTAACGGCAAGGGTGACCTGTTCGTTATTACCGAGAACGGCTACGGCAAGCGCACCCCCGTCGCCGAGTATCCCGAGCACAACCGTGGTGGCCAGGGCGTCTTCACCATCGCGATGACTGCCAAGAAGGGCAAGCTGGTTGCCTGTCGCGTGGTTGGGCCCCAGCACGAGCTCATGATCGTGTCTGAGGAGGGCGTCGTCATACGCGTGAAGTCCTCCGACGTCTCAAAGCTTGGACGCTCCACTCAGGGCGTGAAGGTCATGAACATGTCTCCCACCGACCACGTCTCGGCCGTGGCTCGCCTGGTCGTCCACAAGAAGAAGGCCCCGAAGGCTCTTGACGAGAACCAGGGAATGTTCGACCTGTCTGCGGCTGGCGCCAAGGACGCAGACGACGAGGAGCCCGTTGACATCGGCGGCGAGGAAGAAGTACCGCCCGATCTTCTCGATGACGACGACGAAGAGTAGCGGCTGATATAGGCACTGACTTGGGGCCCCGAGCTGGCATTTGCTAGCTCGGGGCCCCTCGACTAGGCGGCGATCCTGCCGACACCCGCAGGTAGCGCATCGGAGCCCCGCGGCGGGGCCGTCCCCCTCGCCGTACCGAAGCCGCGTCTCTCGTTTGGTTGTGGTACGAGGGCGCTTCGGTACGGCCCCAACTGGGCGTACCCTAGCCCGACGAATGGTCGGACTTCGGTACCCGCAGGCAGGAGCGCTTCGGGCCCGTACCGAAGTCGCACTTTTCGCAGGCGCCAGACCCCAGCGAGCCCCGGCGCTTCGGTACCCGCAGGTAGCGCATTGACGCCCCGCTCCGCGACCATCCTCCTCGCCGTACCGGACCCCGACGTTTCGTTCGGCTTCGGTACCCGCAGGTGGGAGGGGTACCGAAGCCGCGTCTCTCGTTGCGTCATGGTACGGGGGCACTTCGGTACGGCCCCAACTGGGCGTACCCTAACCCGACGAATGGTCGCGCTTCGGTACCCGCAGGCAGGGGCGCTTCGGGCCCGTACCGAAGTCGCACTTTTCGCAGGCACCAGACCCCAACGCTGTCGTTGGGACCCACGAGAGAGCTAGTCTATGGAGTTGAAGTCGTCAGGGGAGAGGGACTCCACGAAATCATGGAAGTTCGCGAGCTCGTGTTCGCGAGCGCTTTCCTCGATCGCGCCAAAGTCAGGCAACCCTGCCGTATCGAGAACATCGGTCTCTGCGTAGATTGGCGCATCCGTGCGAACGGCGAGCGCGATGGCATCAGAGGGACGCGCATCGATGGAAACGGTCTCGCCAGACGACCTCTCGAGTTCTACCAGTGCGAAGAAGGTCGTGCCCGAGACGTCGCTGATGCAGATGCCGCTCACGGTGGCGCCGAGATTATTGATGGCGGCCTGTAGGAGGTCGTGCGTCATGGGCCGGCCACCCTCCTGTGGCTCGACGCCCATGCTAATGGCCGTCGCCTCCACAGTTCCGATGCGAATCGGAAGCCGTGTGGGGTGCTCATCCTCTGCAAGCTCGTGTGGCTTGAGAACAACGAGCGAGGCTACGGGGCCATTTCCCACGACAACAGTCTGTATGTCCATCCTTCTTCTCGCCACAAACACTCCTCGACGCAATTGGTATCATGTCCGCATATCGTACCCATTTGAATCGTCTGAGCAAGCGAGAAGCACGGCTCGTGTGAAAAACGTATGCTAACGGATGCCTCAGAAAACCTTGCCAAAATGAGTTGACCGCGTCCGACCCGTCGGTTAGTATTGTTCCTTGCGTTGGGCCTGTAGCTCAGTTGGT
>Ga0070399_1001688_pt1 | contig 22313 bp, 16 predicted proteins | sample BioMet4_FD_61217 | JGI IMG/M metagenome (GOLD analysis project Ga0070399, IMG submission 61217) | Microbial communities from bioreactor (seeded with sewage sludge) at LBNL, California, USA - Biofuel metagenome 4 (version 1) | ecosystem: Engineered > Bioreactor > Anaerobic > Unclassified ... | reverse complement strand
CGGCAGTGGTGTTGCTCACAGCACCTGTCTTGATGCTTGCAATGGTGATGAGTGGTGTAACTATCTTTACCGCGATGGCAATGCAGGTGATGTTGTTTGTCATGGTGCTTGCAATGTCGTTCGGCTCGCTATATATCACATTGCTTATGAGCCGACGTTACACTTTTGATGCTTATGATCGTCTTCGACCCATGAAACCGCAGTCAACGACAGTCCCCTCTTCTTCAGCCTCTAGTGTTCAGGTCGAAGTGTCCACGCCCCAACAGTTTGATTACGACCAATTTTCCTCCGAGGAATAGTCAATTGTTGTAATGTCAAGCCTCGGCATTCCATAGGTAAAGATTATTCATGGAAAGCTGAACAATGATATAAATATAAAGTCGCCCTTTCAGGGTTCAAAAACCATAAAGTATATTAAAAGCCCAGGGTATGAGCCCTGGGCTTTTAGATTTTTCCCATCGGGGCTATGATAGTGTTACTCCGCTTTGGGGGTTAATACCTTATATTTCAATGCTTCTTGGCTATGGCCTATTCCGCATTACCGTTTTGGGCTTGCATAGCTATTCTCGCCATGACCTCCCAGGTACGGATGCGATCCTTGTAGAGGTTATAGCGGTTGGTCTTCTCACGGCTCAGGTCACCATCGGAGTTGTCATCCCAACGGCGACAGTTATAGAGCACGTCATAGATACGACCTATCTGGTAACGTCGGCTGATGGCCAACCCAAGTGCGTAGTCCTCTCCATAATTCACGTTGGGAAGGTTGATCGTGCGAAGTATGGGCGTGAAGAAGGCGCGTGGTGCGCCGAGTCCATTGATACGAAGGGCGTTATTGCGACCATTCTCTGGTGTCCACTCACGGTGCTCGATCTTTCCGGGGGGGAGTTCGCGCATGTTAATATCGGTCAGCATATAACTTCCGATAATCATTGCACATTGCTGTGCATGGAAGGCATCAACGATTTTCTGCAACGTGTCAGGACCTGAATATACGTCGTCGGAGTCAAGTTGAACGAGGAATCGGCCGCAACGCTCATCATGTGCCGCACGATTCCAACTACCTCCCACACCGATGTCGTTGCGCTGTGGGATAAGGTGGATCACGCGTGGGTCGTCCTTATATTCATCAATGGCCTCGGTGGTGCCGTCGGTTGAATGGCATTCGGGACCATTCTCCACGATAAACACATTGTAAGGGAATGTCGTCTGCTGACTGAGCGCACTATTGATGGCATCACGAACGGTCTTGATGCGGTTGCGCACAGGAATCATGATAGAGGCTTCAACAGGAAAATCATCCTTGTCGATAGGCACTTCCTCAAACTTCGGCCGCAAGTAGGCACCAATTTCCTTGAGATATTCCGTGCAAGCAGCTTCCATCTCAATCTGTGAAGCACGGTTGCGCGGGTCTACATAGTCGAAGAGTTTCTCACCCGACTTGCGTGTGTCAAGCTCCACTTCGGAGTATAGCGGCTCGGGAATATGCTCGATGCGCTCCTTCTCTGCGAGCTTCAGACGAAGATCATAGAGTCCTGCGGCATTATGGTCAGCTGTCATTCGAGAGGCGGCGGACTTGAAAGCATCAGTACGGAAGAGCAGTACGCTACCAAAATCGAAGTCGTCACGGAGACTACCTAACTGATAGTCGATGACCGGAGCATCTGTGCGTTTGCCGTCAGCGGATACGTTGTAATGGTCGGCAAAGAGCATTCCGGCATGCGTTGCCTCTGCTATCTGTAGCATCCTCTCCAAGGCGAGGAAGCCCATTCGAGTGTAACCACCCTTCAGATAGAGTAGTGTATAGGGGGCTTCGGTCTGTGCAGCAATGTCACGAAGTGTTTTGCTGGTGCTCATGGAACCGTCTACGACAGTCACGTTGTTTACTAATTCGAGGTCTCCCAGTGCCTCTACATTCTTAGATGTCTCTTCTTCCGCGCCACGTGGCACGAAGCAATCTATGATTCTTTGCATAGGTTTATAGTGTGATTTGTGATTATTCTAATGAAAAGGTCTTCTCCAACGTTTGATGACTACAGGTCATCGAAGTTGATTGGCACCTCCACGGGTGTGATCTTCACGGTCTTGGATGCCCATTGATGAGCATGTTTCTCAGATCGTGGAGAGAGCTTACCGGTAAGATATTGTTCGATAAGCAGCGAAGCTAGGGGTGCAGATAGGTCTGCTCCGAAGCCACCGTTTTCCACATAGACTGCCACGGCGATGCGCGGCTCTTTCATCGGGGCGAACGCCATAAAGATAGAATGGTCCTCTCCCTCATTCTCAGCGGTTCCTGTCTTACCACAGATGGCATAGCCGGGTGTGTTGATGCTTGCTGCCGTGCCATTGACCACGCACGCGCGCATGCCCTTGACAACAATGTCGTATGCCTTTGGGGAACCCATGGCGATATGCTTCTCGGTGAATTTTTGAGCCAATGGTCGGTCAGGTGTAGCGGCATGAATATGGGGTGTCAGGTAATATCCACGATTGGCTATCACCGCAGCGAGGTTGCATAGTTGCAGTGGAGTGGTGTGAATCTCCCCCTGTCCCATGCCTACCCACATGAGGGTGGTACCGTTCCAACGTCGATGAGTAAGTCGGATGTTGGCAGAATCAGGCACTATGCCTGCTGCCTCATTTGGTAAATCCACCCCAAGGGGTCTGCCAAGGCCGAAGCTCCTCATATATTCTGCCCAGCGATTGAGGGCGCGGAACTGTGTGGGATAAGCCTTGCGGTTGTCGATCATCTCTTGGAATGCCTTGCAGAAATAGGAGTTACACGACTGTCCGATCGCTTGGACAAGTGCCAATGGTGCTTTATGTGGATGGCATCCGATGCGAACTTTATTGAAATAGAATCCCTCGTGGCATGGATAAGTCTTGTCGGTAGTGAGGGTTCCCTCAGTCACCATCTCCAGAGTTTGTGCTACTTTGAACGTGGAGCCAGGTGAATACTCCATGGAAATGGCACGGTTCACGCCATCATCCACCTTGTCGCGACTCACCAAGGCGAGTATATTACCAGTCTTCGGTTCGATGGCCACGATACTACCTTGCTTGCCTTGAAGCAGGCGACTCCCTAGATTCTGGAGAGCCGTGTCAATGGTCAATGGGCCGTCTGTGGGCAACTGCTGAGCCATGACATTGGCGGCAGTCAGAATGTTCAATATAAAAAAAAGCAATTTTGTCATCCTTAGATTTGCTAAATCACTGCAAATTTACGATTAAAATGCGATGTTTACTTGAAAAGGAGCGTAATTAATGGAATAGAAATCATTGCAGCGGCAGTGCTTACAAAGGTGAGTTCAGTCATCAGCGAGGCGTCGCGACCGTATTTCAGGGTGAACATCGTACCGAAGCTGGCCACGGGCATGGCGATGAGCACCGTGTTTATGGCCACTACCTGCGGGTTGAAACCTAAAGTGATGAAGATGAAATAGAACGACACGGGAATGATCATGAGTCGCATCGCCGCTGTGACATATATGGCTGGAGACCCCATCATCTTTCGCAACGATAGGCGGGAGATGGACGACCCGATGACAAGTAGTGACACGGGGACTGTGATGTTGCCCACAAGCGTGATGGGCTCGGTGATGAATTTCGGCATGTTTGCTATCCTCAGCGCCACAATGATGATGGCGAGGTAAGAGGCGATCATGGCTGGTGTGAAAAGGATGCGCGGGTTGAAGTCGCGCAGACGATGCGAGCCCTTGATGAGTAGTACACCAATTGTGAACACGGTGAGCGTGTTGGGGATGTTGAGTATGGCGGCATAGAAGACGGCCTTTGGACCGAATATTGATGCTACGACGGGATAACCGATGAACCCAACGTTGCCATACATCATGGCAAAGCCGTAGATGCCTTGGTTGTCAGTGTTTTTGGAGATGAGTCTTGGAACGTAAAGCGCCACTACGGTGAGCAGTAGATAGGTGAGGGTGCCGATGCCGAGAAGTGGCAAGATGAGGCTGCGGTCAGGCAGTTCACGTCCCATAGTTGATGCGAGTACGAGCAGTGGACAGGTGATATCGATGACAATCGAAGAAAGCTTGCGATCAAATGCCTCGTTCATGTAGCCCAGTTTGCTAATCACATATCCTAAGATGACAATAGCAAAAAGTATTATCATCACTTGCATATTCTCCATATCCTATTGAAATTTGTGGTGCAAAATTACGTAATTATAGGGAGATATGAAGTAAAGAAGTATGGATTTTGTCTCGGAGAGGGGGAATTGCTTGATGTAAAGCAGACCAAGATAATGACAAAGGGATAAACCTATGAGCCTTCTGATGCTGCCTAAGTCTACTTTATTCTAGGTCATCCTTTGCCCTCATTTTCTGAAATTTAACTATCGATAACGCTATGATCGTTGTTATTTTTACTACTTTTGCATAACATGAGTAAGCCTTTAGCAGAACGTATGCGTCCAAGGACGCTGGACGACTATATCGGGCAGGAACACGTGGTGGGCAAGAACGCTGTGTTGCGCCAAATGATAGAGTCTGGCCATATCTCCTCTTTCATCCTCTGGGGTCCTCCGGGGGTGGGGAAGACGACGTTGGCCTATATCATCGCCAACATGCTCAAAGTTCCCTTCTTCACGCTCTCTGCTGTTACCAGTGGCGTGAAGGATGTTCGTGAAGTCATCGCAAAAGCAAAAAGCGGAGGCTTCTTCAATGCTCAGTCGCCTATACTCTTCATCGATGAGATACACCGTTTTTCCAAGTCTCAACAGGACTCTTTGTTGGGCGCAGTCGAGAAAGGCATCGTCACACTCATAGGTGCCACGACGGAGAACCCCTCGTTTGAGGTGATACGTCCTTTGCTCTCAAGGTGCCAACTCTATGTGCTGAAGTCGCTTGACAAGGACGATCTGATGGGCATCCTTCGACGTGCCGTCACCGAAGACCCTGAGTTGAAACAGCGTAAGATCAACCTGACCGAGACCGGTGCGATCATGCGCTACAGCGGTGGTGATGCCCGCAAACTGCTCAACATCCTTGAACTGGTCACCAACTCTACCGATGCAGAAGAAGTAGAGGTTACTGACGTATTGGTGGAAGCCTTGTTGCAACAGAATCCACTGGCTTATGACAAGGACGGAGAGATGCATTACGACATCATCTCGGCCTTTATCAAGAGCATTCGTGGCTCCGACCCTGATGCGGCGCTATACTGGATGGCGCGCATGATCGAAGGAGGCGAGGATCCTCAGTTCATCGCTCGCAGGCTCGTTATCAGTGCAGCGGAAGACATTGGACTCGCTAATCCCAATGCATTGTTGCTTGCCAATGCTGCCTTTGATGCGGTGATGAAGATCGGTTGGCCCGAAGGACGTATTCCTTTGGCTGAGGCCGCAGTCTATTTGGCCACTAGTCCCAAGAGCAATTCAGCCTACAAAGGCATCGACCATGCCCTGGCAGAGGTGCGAGAGAGCGGCAATCAACCGGTGCCACTGCCCATCCGTAATGCGCCCACCAAGCTCATGGCTGATCTTGGTTATCACGACGGTTACAAATATCCGCACGATTTCCCGGACAACTTCACCGATCAGCAGTATCTTCCCGATGAGTTGACTAAGACGCGATTCTGGCACGCCCAGCACTCGCCTACCGAAGAGAAACTCTATCAGCGCATGCTGAGCTATTGGGGAGACCGTTTCAAGGATTGAAACAAATTTCGTTCTGCCTTAGTGGCATGAACATTTAACAAAAGATTAAAAAGAAAAACAAAATGAATATCGTAGTATTAGACGGTCATCCCGCCAATCCTGGCGACCTTACATGGGAGCCGTTAGAAGAATATGGACATCTCACAGTGTATCCGCGCACACCCGTTGATAAGGTCGTGGAATATGCCAAGGATGCCGAGATCGTACTATTGAACAAAGTCAATATGACCAAAGAGGTCATTGCCAAACTGCCCAAGCTGAAGTATATCGGCGTGTTGGCAACGGGCTACAATGTGATTGACATCAGATTTGCCCACGAGCGTGGCATCGTGGTGAGCAATATCCCAGCCTATAGCACCGATAGCGTGGTGCAGATGACTTTTGCCCATATCCTCAATATCACCAACCAGGTCGGTCATTATGCTGAGGAGGTACGTGATCAGCGATGGAGTCGTTGCAAGGACTTTTCCTATTGCGACACGCCTCTGATAGAACTTTCAGGCAAGATCATGGGTATTGTCGGATTGGGAAATATCGGCATGCACGTTGCCACTGCCGCCAGACAGTTTGGCATGGACGTGTTTGCCTTGACCACCAAGGAGTCTGCCGCGCTTCCCGATGGCATCCAGAAGACGACTTTAGAGGGCTTGCTGAGCATCTCGGATGTCTTGTCGCTACACTGCCCACTCACACCGGACACCGAGAAGTTGATCAATGCAGAGCGCATCAAACTCATGAAGCCAGGTTCAATCCTCATCAACACTGCCCGTGGTCAACTCGTTGACGAGCAGGCCGTGGCAGATGCCCTTGCAAGCGGACACCTCTTCGGTTATGGAACGGACGTGATGACTAACGAGCCGCCTGCAGCTGACAATCCTTTGTTGCAACAGCCGCATGCCTATATCACACCTCACATTGCATGGGCATCCAAGGAAGCACGCACCCGACTTATGAAGATAGCTATAGACAATGTACACGCGTTTGTCGAGGGACGTCCCCAAAACAAGGTTTAAGCCAAGAGCTGACAAAATGACTAATAACCGAGATAGACAGGACAGCGCTTCTCTTAATCGTTAAATCATGACGTTTTCTAATCCCGAATTGGTTCAAACCATACAGCAGGTACTAGAGTTGCTGGGAACATTGGCTTTTGCCATCTCCGGAATCCGACATGCTGCCGCCAAGCGTTATGACTGGTTTGGTGGTTTTGTGTGCGGCTTTTCGGTGGCCATTGGTGGTGGAACGATGCGCGACGTGATGCTTGGCGTCACGCCGTTCTGGATGACTTCGCCGTTCTACATTATCTGCACCATCCTCGCTCAGGTGCTTGTCATTATGTTTGCCAAGTCACTTGTTCGACTTAACAACACTTGGCTGGTGTTCGACACTTTGGGACTCGCCTTCTTTACCATCGCTGGTATGCAGAAGACGCTGGCTTATGGGCATCCATTCTGGGTGGCCATTGCTATGGGATGCATCACTGGCTGTGCCGGTGGTGTACTCCGCGATGTGCTTCTCAACCGTACGCCCGAGATATTTAAGAAGGAGATTTATGCCATGGCAAGCATTGCTGGTGGTTTAATCTATTGGCTGATGGCTATATTGCACTTCAATGCAGGTATCACGGCTATAGTGGTATTTTTCATCATTATCACCATTCGTTTCCTATCATTGAGGTATCATATCTCTCTGCCAAGGTTGAAGGATGATAATGAATAAAATGAGTGCCAGTTTGGGCAACTCATTATTTTTTAGTAATTTTGTCGCGTTTTTATAGTGGAAAGTAAACACATTAATTCATGAAGATTTCATATAAGTGGCTGAAGGAATATGTTGACTTCGACCTAACTCCCCAGGAAACCTCCGACGCATTGACGTCAACTGGTCTAGAGGTGGATGCTCTTGAAGAGGTTCAGGCAGTTAGAGGTGGGCTGAAAGGCCTTTACGTAGGTAAGGTTTTGACCTGCGAGCTACATCCAAACAGCGACCATTTGCATGTTACAACCGTCGATTTGGGCAAGAACGAGCCACAGCAGATAGTCTGTGGCGCACCCAATGTTGCTGCCGGACAAAAGGTAATCGTGGCCGACTTGGACTGTATCCTCTATGATGGAGACAAAGAATTTGTCATCAAGAAGTCGCGTCTACGTGGCGTTGACAGCTACGGAATGATCTGTGCAGAGGATGAAATTGGCATCGGCACTGACCATGCAGGTATCATTGTGCTCCCTGAGGATGCTGTAGTAGGCACACCTGCTGCTGAATATTATCACTTGGAAAGCGACTGGATGATTGAAATCGACATCACAGCCAACCGTGCCGACGCATTGAGTCACTATGGCGTGGCACGCGATCTTTATGCCTGGCTACTGCAACGCGGCTATAAGACTTCACTTCATCGTCCCGATTGTTCTAAGTTCAACGTTGACAACGAGGACCTGACAATCGATGTTGAGATCGAGAATAATGCTGCTTGCAAGCGCTATACCTGCGTAACCGTTACCGATTGCGAGGTGAAGGATAGTCCCAAATGGATGCAGGACAAGCTTATTGCCGTAGGTCTGCGCCCTATCAATAATATTGTAGATATCACCAACTATATCATGCTTGCCTATGGCCAACCCATGCACACATTTGATGCAGACATGGTTGAAGGGCACAAGATTGTGGTTCGCACGCAGCCAGAGGGCACGAAGTTCGTTACTCTGGACGGCGAGGAACACACCCTTGGGGAGCATGACCTGAGCATTTGCAATGCTGAGGAACCGATGTGTATCGCTGGTATCTTCGGCGGAAAGGGTTCTGGAACCTACGATACCACACGCAACGTGGTGTTGGAGAGCGCCTATTTCCATCCAACATGGATTCGCAAGAGCGCCCGCCGTCATGGACTGAGCACCGATTCAAGCTTCCGTTTTGAGCGAGGCGTTGACCCAAATGGTCAGGTTTATGCACTCAAGCAGGCAGCCATACTTTGCAAGGAGTTGGCTGGCGGTAAGGTATCCATGCAGGTGAAGGATGTTTATCCTGACCCAATGCCCGACTTTAAAGTCGATTTGAAATACGAATATTGCGACCGTCTTATTGGCAAACACCTCGGTGCAGACACCATCAAGAGCATCGCCCAGAGCCTTGATATGCGCATTGACGCGGAGGATGCCGAGGGATTACAACTCTCTGTACCCGCTTATCGCGTGGACGTGCAGCGTCCTTGTGATGTGGTAGAGGATATCCTGCGCATCTACGGCTATAACAATGTAGAGATGCCGTCACAGCTTCACTCCTCACTGACTATAGAGGAGCCCACCGATCGTGAGCACAAACTGGAGAACCTGATCGGCGAACAGCTTGTAGGTAGTGGATTTAACGAGATTCTTAATAACTCGCTCTCTAAGCAAAGCTATTACCAAGGCGACGACTACAACGCCTATACATGGGCAAATACCGCTAAGGTGATGAATCCATTGAGTGCTGATCTCGGTGTAATGCGCCAGACATTGCTCTTCGGAGGGTTGGAGTCTTTGGTACGCAACATCAATCGCAAGCGCACCAATCTGAAGTTCTTCGAGTACGGAAACGTCTATCGTTATGACCCCGAGAAGGATGATCACGATGCTTCTATCAAGGCGTACACCCAGGAGTACCACCTTGGCTTGTGGATAACCGGCAAGCGCATAGAGGGTTCATGGGCTCATCCCGACGAGCCAACATCATTCTATGAGTTAAAAGCTTATGTGGAGAATATCCTTCTTCGGGCAGGTGTTTCAAAGGGAATGATTGTATCGGAGAAGACAGAAAATAATATCTTCGCCTATGGATTGACACTTCGTAACCGCGGTGGCAAGGTATTGGTCGAGTTTGGCCAGCTTGCAAAAAAAGTGCTTCACGCGTTCGATATTGACAATGACGTGTACTATGCCGAGATCAATTGGGCAAGCATTTTGAAGGCTATCAAGAAGAATAAGGTTGAGTTCACCGAACTAAACAAGTTCCCAATCGTGAGCCGCGACCTTGCTTTGCTATTGGACGACAATGTGGAGTTTGCTCAGATTGAGCAGATCGCCTTCCAAACAGAGAAGAAACTATTGAAGCGAGTAGAGCTCTTCGATGTATACCAGGGCAAGAACCTGCCTGCCGGAAAGAAGAGTTACGCTGTAAACTTCATCCTTGAGGACGAGGAGAAGACATTGAACGACAAACAGATCGATGCCATCATGCAGAAGCTCATCAAGAACTTGACGGGCAAACTGGGTGCCGAACTGCGCTAACATTTGATTAGAACATAACAATAAAAATAATTATTCCGATGGGAAGAGCATTTGAATATCGTAAAGCTACGAAACTGAAGAGGTGGGGACACATGGCCCGCACCTTCACGAAAATTGGTAAGGAGATTACCATAGCGGTTCAAGGCGGTGGACCCGAACCAGAGAACAACCCAACGCTTCGTGCCATTATCGCCACTGCCAAGCGTGAGAACATGCCGAAGGACAACATCGAGCGTGCCATCAAGAATGCAACGGGCAAGGATAAGAGCGATTACAAGCACGTGAGTTATGAGGGCTACGGCCCCCACGGCATTGCCATCTTCGTGGACACCTTGACCGACAACACCACCCGTACAGTGGGCGATGTACGCTCAGTTTTCAACAAGTTTGACGGCAATCTTGGAACAACCGGCTCTCTGAGCTTCCTTTTCGACCACAAGGCTGTGTTCACATTCAAGAAGAAGGATGACGTTGACATGGAAGATCTCATTCTTGAACTTATTGACTATGGAGTGGAAGAGGATTTCGATGTGGACGATGAAGAGGGTGAAGTAACCATCTATGGTGAGCCGACAAGTTTTGGAGACATCCAGAAGCACTTGGAGGAAGCCGGATTTGAGATTACCTCTGCCGAGTTCACCTATATCCCCAACGACTTGAAGGACGTCACGCCCGAACAGCGTGAGACCATCGACAAGATGATCGAGAAGCTGGAAGACTTCGATGATGTGCAGGATGTCTATACCAACATGAAGCCCGAGTAACCTTACGCTACTTAATTTAGAACAAATCATTATCAGCTCCGCACACCATGGCGGGGCTGATTTTTTTATGCCTCTCCTTATCTTTCCCTCACGCAGAGTTACGGAGTGAAAGGAGAAGGGAACCCCTATGGCGTTCAAATACTTCATATCACAGGTGTCTCAGATAGTTCCATCAGTGAGCGTGGACGATGGTTTCCTCCTTTCACTCTTTTACTCTGCGTGATCTTTTACTCTGCGTGAGAAAAAGGGAGCGCAGGGCTATGTGTTTCTCGCGCGCGGAGCCGCGGAATGAAAAGAGAAGGCAATGCATACTTTATACAACATTGAACAAGAGGAAGGTCTATGGCGTTACGGAGTGACGAGAGACGAAGCTCAAATATACTACCTACTCAATTCGTTTTAGCACCTTTTTTAAGTTTTTTTTGTCGATTCAAAGTGTTTTATTTAGTTTTGCAATGTTGATACGGCTATTGTAGGGTCGGTGACGCATCTTATATGTTTCTTAAGTCCTTAATAATGATGGATGATGGTGTGTGTCCCACGTCTTTCACTCTTATTAAATGCTTAGACGAAAACTATCTATCCTTATTTAATATACTAATAAAATGAAGAAACTTTTTGTATTACTACTCCTTGCATTCTTCTCTATCGGTCCATGTTTTTGCCCAGGACGTAACCATCGATGGGTTGGGATATTCACTCCTGAGTGATGGAACTGCATACGTTTCCGCTTTTCAAGATGCTACTCTTACCGGTGCAATAACCATTCCATCAAGTATTACGAGCGATACAACTACATACCAAGTTATTGCCCTTGGGAACAATTGTTTCGATTCTTGCACGAAGATTACTTCAGTAAAGCTTCCTGTTGGTATTAAGTATTTGGGTGATCGTTGTTTCTATGGATGTTCGGCTTTGGAATCTTGCAATATCTCAAACACTGTAATTGAAATAGGAAATGGATGTTCTGTGAAATACATAGATCATGCTTTCCCGGGGGGTATAAATCTTGAGAAGATAATTTGTCATTGGACTTCGTTGAGTGATTTAGAATTGAATGGTAATATGTTTCAAGATGTTCCAACTTCTTTAGTATCTCTATTAGTGCCCAAAGGAACTAGTTATATGTATAAATCGACCTTTCCATGGTCGGAATTCGGTAATGTCATAGAACAAGATAGTACTACAATTGTGAGCCAATGTGAGTTACCCTCCATTACTTATAAGGATAAAAAGCTAACTATTGAGACAGCAACTGAGGGCGCAAATGTACATTATGACATTACGCTTTGAGCGAGACACAAAGTATAGTTGTGTAGATAGACATCTTATAAAAAAAATAATCTAAACTACATAACTCTAGGAGGTGGAATCAATTAGCCCAGGGTGCAAGCCCTGGGTTAATTCGTAGATGGGGTAAGTGAGAAGTGCTGAAAGTGCGATATCATTCTATTCATTTAAAAATGTAACGAAGCTATGTGTCAATTTTCGGAGGAATCATATTTTTAAGGTTTCATCATTTCATCTTTTCATGTTTTCATTATTTCATTGTTTAATATTCCAACCGGGTTCCTTAAATATTCTTAACACATTGACAAAAAGTTGAGACATAATGAGATAGGTGTGGTTTAATTATAGTACCTTTGCAGCCGCTGTCACGAGATGGCAGCAATAATTCAAACCTCAATAAAGTTTAAACAAAAAAATGGCAACAAAGATTAGATTGCAGCGTGGCGGTCACAAGAACTATGCGTTCTACCGTGTCGTTATCGCAGATTCAAGAGCTCCACGTGATGGACGATTCGTTGAGAAGATTGGTACTTACAACCCTAACACCAAGCCTTCTACTGTGGATTTGGATTTCGAGCGTGCTCTTTACTGGGTGGAGTGTGGTGCACAGCCCACAGACACCGTACGCAACATTCTTAAGAATGAGGGCGTTTACATGATGAAGCACCTCAAGGGTGGTGTAGCTAAGGGTGCCTTCGACGAGGCTGCTTGCCAGCAGAAGTTTGATGCTTGGAAGTCTGGGAAGGACGAGAAGTATGCTGCTATGCTAAGCGCTACCGAGAAGAGTCGTAAAGAGGCTGCCGCTAAGGAGTTAGAGCAAGAGAAGAAAGCCAACGAGGCTATGGCCAAGAAGGTTGCCGAGAAGAATGCCGAGGCTGCTGCCGCAGAGGCAGAAGTAGAGGCAGAAGCAGAGGCTGCTGCAGAAGAGACCGCTGAAAACGTGGAGGAAGCTCCAGTTGAGGCACCTGCTGCTGAGACTGAGGCTCCCGCAGAGGCATAAGCTCTCTATTTCGTATTCCATCTCTCGCATCATGATGATGTGGACGAGTGGAAACAACAACTATCAATCACAACAACGTTATTGCGTTGTTGTGATTTTGTTTTTTAGGTACATCTCGAAGATATACAAAACAGCCCCACCATCAATAGGAATCTCTCCCCGGCCCTCCCCAGTAGTGAAGGGAGAAGACATCGAGATGAAACTAGCAGAGGGATTACTCTTTATATATCGGCGTTGCGAAAGGATACTAATGGCGATGCGTTTCGGTACTAATCGGCGTGCGTTTCGGCATTAAACGCGATGCGAAAGGGCATGTATCGCGACGTGTTTAGGCATCAATCGCAGTGCCAAAGGGCATCAACGGCGAGGGCATAGATTGCTGTCGCGTGAAAGAGTAGGTGAAACGTGAGTATAGAATGGGGGAGGATGGTTGAAGATACATAGAGTGGAATAATAAGAAAGACGTTTTGAAATCTGATTCGGCATTGTTTGTTCTGAATCATATAAGAAAATACTTCTGTTTCTTATTTCATAGCAAGACTCTAAGTATCTCCCTCGACCGCTGCCATGATATAAAATATTATCTGTATTATTTTGCATATTCGACTAAACATCCTATCTTTGCGAAGTAACGCTAACCAACAATCTATTCGCTCTGTTAACTAGGGACCCAAAGGCAATGCGACTGCAAAGCACGATCAGTCGGCTGTGCGAACACCATGAGTTGCCTGCCGACGACTACCAAGCACTACTCACTACCGATGATGCTGAGTCTATGGCTTTTCTCCATAACGAGGCACAACGCGTAACAGAAAACGTGTTTGGTCGTAACGTGTATATCCGCGGCTTGCTCGAAATCAGCAATCATTGTCGCAACAATTGCCACTATTGTGGTATCCGCAAGGGAAACTCCAACCTACACCGCTATAGACTGAGTAAATCCGAAATCATCGAAAGTTGTATGATAGGTTATGAGCGAGGGTTCCGCACCTTTGTGTTGCAAGGCGGTGAAGACCCTGCCCAGACCACAGACTGGCTGGTTGACGTGGTCACCACCCTGCACAGCAAGTTTCCCAACTGCGCCATCACCTTGTCCTTGGGCGAGAAGTCGTATGTGGATTATGAACGACTACGCCTTGCCGGAGCCGAACGCTATCTGCTCAGGCATGAGACATACGATCCAATTCATTATGCCCAACTGCATCCCGAAGAGATGTCACGCGACAGAAGGCTACAATGTCTTCGGTCATTGAAGTCATTAGGCTATCAGACCGGTGCCGGCATGATGGTCGGTAGTCCCTATCAGACGGTGGACAACCTCGTGGAAGACCTCCTCTTCATACAACAATTCACCCCTGAGATGATAGGTATTGGCCCATTCATTGCACACCATGACACCCCATTCCATAACTTCCCCAATGGCAGTCCATTGTTCACCCTAAGGCTCATCTCGATCCTTCGACTCATGCATCCCCACGCCCTCATACCAGCTACCACGGCACTTGCCACCCTTTTGTCCGACGGACACACGCGCGGCATCATGGCCGGAGCCAATGTTATCATGCCCAACCTTACCCCTGCCGGCGTGCGCAATGATTACGCACTCTATGACCACAAGGCTGGCTATGGTGCCGAGTCGGTAGAGGGTTTGGACTTGTTGCGTGCCGAACTGTCGAAAATAGATTACACCATTAAGATAGGGCGTGGTGATTACAGCCCCACCTGCCTCTTCCCTAGTCCCTCCCCAGTAGGGAAGAGGAAATGTGGATGATTCCACTGCAGTTCCCCTTCCCTACTGGGGAGGGGCTAGGGGAGAGGCTGCCATTGGTAGGGCAGCCACTTATTCATTAACTAACCTTCTATTAAATATGTACAATCTTAAATCGCCTAAGGCCGAAGAGTTTATCGACGACGACGAAATCCAAGAGACTCTGGCCTATGCCGAAGCCAACAAAAGTAATCGACCCCTCATTGAAAAACTCATTGAAAAGGCTGCCGAATGCAAGGGACTGACCCACCGCGAGGCAGCCGTACTACTGGAATGTGACCAGCCCGACCTCATCGAGCGTATCTTTACGCTTGCCGAAGAAGTGAAGCAGCGGTTCTATGGCAACCGTATCGTGCTCTTCGCTCCGCTCTACCTTTCCAACTATTGCATCAATGGCTGTGTCTATTGTCCCTATCACGCCAAGAACAGAAACATTCCACGCAAACGCCTCACGCAGGAGGAGATACGTCGAGAGGTCATCGCCCTGCAAGATATGGGACACAAGCGTCTTGCCTTGGAGACAGGCGAGGACCCCAAGATGTCACCCATCGAATATGTGCTGGAGTCGATCAAGACCATTTATGGCATCCATCACAAGAATGGAAGCATACGCCGTGTGAATGTGAACATTGCCGCCACGTCCGTGGACAACTACCGCAAACTCAAGGATGCTGGCATCGGTACCTATATCCTTTTTCAGGAAACCTATAACAAGAAGAATTACGAGGCACTCCATCCAAGCGGTCCAAAGAGCAACTATGCTTACCACACGGAGGCCATGGATCGTGCCCAGACGGGTGGGATAGACGATGTGGGCATGGGTGTGTTGTTCGGCCTGACCTCTTATCGCTATGACTTCGTCGGACTGCTCATGCATGCCGAACACCTCGAGGCTACTTTCGGTGTGGGTCCTCATACCATCAGTGTGCCGCGCATTCGCCCTGCCGACGACATCAACCCAGACGATTTTCCCAATGGCGTGCCTGATGACAAGTTCCTGCACATCGTGGCTTGCATTCGTTTGGCAGTGCCTTATACTGGCATGATCATGTCTACGCGCGAGTCACAGGATGTGCGCGAGAAGACGCTTGCCATCGGTATATCGCAGATTAGTGGTGGCTCACACACTAGTGTGGGTGGTTACGCCGAGGACGAACCAGACACAGCACAGTTTGATGTGAACGATAAGCGGACGCTCGACGAGGTCGTCGATTGGCTCATGCAACTGGGTTATATCCCCAGTTTCTGCACCGCGTGCTACCGAGCTGGTCGCACTGGAGACAGGTTTATGAAGTTGTGCAAGTCCGGACAGATACACAACTGTTGTACGCCAAATGCCCTCATGACCCTCAAGGAGTATCTCATGGACTATGCATCCGCCAAGACTCATTCCTTCGGTGATGCCATGATACACCGTGAGATGGAAAAGATACCTAACGAGAAAGTGCGCCGTTTGGCCACCGATTATTTAACCAAGATTGCTCAAGGAGAGCGCGATTTCAGATTCTGATGATAACAACCCCTATAGCCAACCGGCTCCATATCGTTATGATAGGTGAGCAAAACAGTGGCAAGTCATCACTGCTCAATGCGATTACCAAGCAGGATGTCTCCATCGTATCGGACGTGCCAGGCACCACGACAGACCCTGTGTCCAAGTCGATGGAAGTGCGAGGCATCGGCCCTTGTGTGTTTGTGGATACCGCGGGCATCGACGACGATGCGATGTTGGGTGCGCTGAGGGTGCAGAAGACGCGCAAGTACGTTGCCGAGGCAGACATGGCGATTATTGTCATTGATGCAACGACAGGCCATTTGCCAGCCATGGAGGTGAAGATACCAAGTGTAGTCGTCGTCAACAAGACCGACTTGGTGTGGGATGAGACTGCTCGTCAGGTGGCGTCTGTTGCGCAAAAGCGTTATGACATGGAACCCATCATGGCATCGGCAGTCACCAGAGAAGGCATCGAAGACATCATCCATGCCATTGCTGCAGCTCTTCCTGAAGACTGGGATGCCCTTCCGCTTACGACAGACATTGCCCATGAGGGCGACCTCGTGTTGCTCGTCATGCCACAAGATACCCAGGCTCCCAAGGGCAGACTTATATTGCCACAGGTTCAGACGTTGCGCGAATTGCTCGACAGGAAGTGTCGCGTGATGTGCTGTACGACGGATCTGTTGCCCCAGACGCTCGCCTCGCTGGCTTCTCCGCCCGATGCCATCATCACCGATTCACAGGATTTCATGACTGTGGATACCATAAAGCCAGCGGAAAGCCGCCTCACGTCCTTCTCGATACTCTTTGCGGCCAGCAAGGGCGACATCAATTACTTCAGGCGGAGCGCCAGGGCCATCGATTTTCTAACACCTCATTCACGTGTGCTCATCGCCGAGGCATGCACTCATGTGCCCGCCGAGGAAGACATTGGACGTGTCAAAATACCACGCCTCCTGCGTGCCAAGGCAGGGGAGGGGTTACAAATCGACACCGTATCTGGCAAGGACTTCCCTGACGACCTGTCACCCTATGACCTGATTATCCATTGCGGTGCATGTATGTTCAATCGCCGTCTCGTGCTTGCCCGAGTGGACGAGGCCAAGCGGCAGCATGTCCCCATGACCAATTATGGCATCGCCATAGCTTATGTGAATGGAATACTCATTTAACAAACTCATACCCTTTGAACCGATGAAGATATTATCTTTGCAAGATCTTGAGAAGATCAGACGGAGCGCACAGAGCACTTTGGAACTGCGTGAGAAGAGTCAGGAAGATCGATCTGAAGAGCCAAGTGGACTTGCCGTGGGCACCAAACACATGCAGATACTCGTCTGCGGTGGCACCGGTTGTATGGCTTCCGAGAGTCGCCTCCTCGCCGAGAACCTGCGCAAGAGCGTCCTTGACAACAACATTGCCGACAAGGTGGAGGTCGTCACCACGGGATGCTTCGGCTTTTGCGAGAAAGGCCCCATAGTGAAAATTATCCCCGACAACACCTTCTATACACAGGTGAAGCCGGAAGACGCCGCCGAGATTGTGACGGAGCATATCATAGGTGGTCGACGCATCACGCGTCTGCTCTATGTAAACCCCGAGACAGGCAAGACCGTGAGTGACTCCAAGCACATGGACTTCTATCGCAAGCAGATGCGCATCGCTTTGCGCAACTGCGGCCTTATCAATCCGGAGGATATCCAGGAATACATTGGACTGAACGGATACTTCTCACTTGCCGACTGCATTCTGCAGAAGACGCCCGAGGAGGTCATAGACATTGTGAAACGCAGCGGCCTGCGCGGACGCGGAGGTGGTGGCTTTCCCACAGGTTTGAAGTGGGAACTGACGCATAGGCAACAGGCCGACGAGAAGTATGTGGTGTGCAATGCCGACGAGGGCGACCCCGGAGCATTCATGGATCGCTCCATCATGGAAGGAGATCCCAACTCGATTATCGAGGCCATGGCTATCTGCGGATATGCCATCGGTGCTTCCAACGGACTGATATATATCCGCGCCGAGTACCCCTTGGCCATTCATCGGTTGCAGGTTGCGATAGGTCAGGCACGTGAATATGGGCTGCTTGGGAAGCATATCCTGGGCTCGAACTTCAGTTTCGACATTACCATCCGTTATGGGGCAGGTGCCTTCGTATGTGGCGAGGAGACAGCGCTCATCCACTCGATGGAGGGTCGTCGCGGCGAGCCAACGCTTAAACCGCCCTATCCCGCAGAGCATGGATACAGGGGGCAACCCACCAACGTGAACAACGTGGAGACCTTTGCCAACATCCCAGCCATCTTCCTCAGAGGCCCTGAGTGGTTTTCTTCCATCGGCACGGAGAAGTCCAAGGGTACCAAGGTCTTTGCCTTGGCAGGGAAGATAAACAATGTCGGTCTGATCGAAGTGCCGATGGGTACCAACCTTCATGAAGTGATCTATGAGATTGGTGGCGGCATCAAGGACGGAAAGAAGTTCAAAGCCGTACAGACAGGTGGCCCATCGGGTGGTTGTCTTACCGAGAAACACCTCGATCTGCCTATCGACTATGACAACCTTACGGCCGCAGGGTCGATGATGGGATCTGGTGGAATGATCGTGATGGACCAGGACGACTGCATGGTCGCCGTGGCACGGTTCTACCTCGACTTCACCGTTGGTGAGTCGTGTGGCAAGTGTGTGCCTTGCAGAATAGGCAACAAACGACTGTTGGAGACGCTGACGAAGATTACAGAGGGTCGCGGAACTATGGAGGATCTGTCCAAACTGAAGTCGCTTGGCAAGGTGATCAAGGATACGGCACTATGCGGTCTGGGTCAGACTTCGCCCAATCCAGTGCTCTCCACCTTAGACAACTTCTATGATGAATATGTGGAACACGTGACTGAGAAGACGTGTCGGGCGAAGCAATGTAAGGCTATGATGTCATATTTCATCAATATCGAGGCCTGTACGGGTTGTCATCTCTGTGCCCGCAATTGTCCTGCCGATGCCATAGTGGGCGAGCCTCGCAAGCCGCATACCATCATTCCAGACAAGTGCATCAAGTGCGGCATGTGCATGTCGCGTTGTAAGTTTGATGCCATCACGATCATATAACATTACGACTATGAACGAAAACAACATCAAACTGACCATTGACCATCGGCCTGTCATCGTGCCACAAGGCACGAGCATCCTCGATGCAGCCATGGACAACGCCATAGAGATACCTACTTTGTGCCACATCTGTCTGAAGGGGACGTGTATAGAGAACCATCCTGCGTCATGTAGGGTGTGCACGGTCGAAGTGAAGGGCCGTCGCAACCTGGCCCCAGCCTGTTCCACGGAGTGCACAGAAGGCATGGAAGTGCTCACCAACTCCGTACGCGTGCTCAAGGCGCGGCGCACCATTGTAGAACTGATCCTGTCGGATCACCCCAATGAATGCCTCACCTGTCCGAAGTCGGGCGACTGTGAGTTGCAGGCGTTGGCCTCACGACTCAAGATACATCACATACCCTTTGCCGGCGAGTTGTCTCAGCGCAAGAAGGAAGAGACGGTGTCCATTATACGCAACATGGACAAGTGCATCTTCTGCAGGCGTTGCGAGACGATGTGCAACGACGTGCAGACGGTAGGTGCCATCGGTGCCATTGGCCGTGGATTCAACACCACAATTGCCCCAGCCTTTGACCGCAACCTCACCGAGAGCGAGTGCACCTATTGCGGACAGTGTGTCGCTGTGTGCCCAGTGGGAGCTTTGACGGAGCATGACCACACTGGCAAACTTATCGATGACCTGGCCAATCCCGACAAGGTGGTCATCGTACAGACGGCACCTGCCGTGCGTGTGGCACTGGGAGAGGAGTTTGGCTACCCTGCCGGCACGCTGGTCACAGGCCAGATGGTTACTGCGCTTAGGGAGATGGGATTCGACTATGTGTTTGACACCGACTTCGGAGCCGACCTTACGATCATGGAAGAGGCTTCGGAATTGCTCGACCGACTCACACGTTTCATCGATGGAGACAAATCGGTTTGTCTGCCGATACTTACCTCTTGCTGTCCCGCATGGGTCAATTTCTTCGAGCATCAGTTTCCCGATTTGCTGGACATTCCGTCCACGGCGAGGTCTCCGCAACAGATGTTCGGCTCCATCGCCAAGTCATACTGGGCAGAGAAGATGGGCGTGGACCGTAAAAAATTGGTGGTCGTTTCCATCATGCCCTGCCTCGCGAAGAAGTATGAATGCGGACGCGACGAGTTCAAGGTGGATGGTTCCCCCGATGTGGACTATTCCATTACGACGCGCGAGTTGGCTGCCCTCATCAAGCAAGCTAATATTGTTTTCCCCTTGTTGCCTAGCGGAGAGTTTGACAATCCTCTGGGAGTGTCGACTGGTGCGGCGGCCATCTTCGGCACAACGGGTGGAGTGATGGAGGCCGCCCTACGCTCAGCCTATGAGTGGTATACGGGCAAGGAATTGAAGAATGTGGACTTCGAGTCCATCCGTGGAATGGAAGGCATCCGTCGGGCCACGATAGATCTCAACGGTTTCCCGCTGAAGGTGGGCATCGCCCACGGTCTTGGCAACGCTAGAAGGCTCCTGGAGGATATTAGCCATGGGGTGAGCGAGTATCATGCCATCGAGATTATGGCTTGTCCGGGTGGTTGTATCGGTGGTGGCGGACAGCCGTTGCACCATGGTAATTCCGATATACTCAATGCCCGTCAACATGCTATCTATGCCGAGGATCGTGGAATGCCGCTCCGTAAGTCGCATGAGAATCCTTATATCAAGCAACTCTACGAGGAGTTCCTTGGCAAGCCTTTGAGTGAGAAATCAGAGCTGCTGCTCCACACACATTACTTCAACAAGTCGGTCTGACCCCTAAAACAGCAACCTATGGCTAATACAAAGATAGCAAGTACCATCAAGGCGAGGATTACATCCATCTGCGAAAAATATGGCAATGACGAGGGGGAGCTCATCAATATCCTCCATGAGACTCAGAATCTGATCGGTTATCTGCCCGAGGAAGTACAGCGGTTAGTGGCCAAAAATCTTAACATTCCAGTGATAAGGGTATATGGTGTGATCACGTTTTATACCTATTTCACGGAGCGTCCCAAAGGCAAGCACCCTGTGTCCATCTGTCTTGGCACGGCATGTTACGTGCGAGGGTCGGAGAGACTGCTCGATGAGGTGAAGCGAGTGCTCAATATCGAAGTTGGCGAGACAACTCCTGATGGCAAGTTTTCCTTGGATTGCCTGCGCTGCGTGGGTGCCTGCGGTCTTGCGCCGGTGATGATGATTGGTGACAAAGTCTATGGCAGACTACAGCCCAAGGACGTCAAGAAAATCATTGAGAGTATAGAATGAATTAGTCGTCGCTATACTTTGGGATAGCGACGACATAGTAATCGGGTCATGATTCAAATTGATTCACGCCGTGAATCAATTTGTTTTACTCTGTAAATCAATTTGTTTTACGCCGTGAATCAATTTGTTTTACTCTGTGAATCAATTTGTTTTACTCTGTGAATCAATTTGTTTTACTCTGTGAATCAATTTGATTCATGAGATGAGGGAGAACAGACTTTGTTACGCGTAACATTGATTATGTGGCTCGTTTGAATTTGGCTCTTATCACTCAGCGCCTCTGAATGAGAAAATAATTGATGCTTGTACTCTTCTCACGCAGAGCCGCGGAGTGAAAGGAAAAAGCCAACTGCTTCATGACGAAGCACACGGAGCTGCCTTCCGCAGAAGGAGTGTGAAGAGTGGGCATTCGACCTTACCCACACGATACATTGAGGAGCTAAAATTCATATTCCCACGAGGTGCGAAATCTAGATTCTTCGCAAACTATTGTTAAAACGCCCATTATTGGTTACACCCAAATTGATAATTTTGTATATTTGTATGAAAATATGATGGTGACCTGTTGGCGGAATTAATTTAGTGCATACTTAATTCTGCCAATGGGCTTGTCGTTAATGAAGTTTACGTATTGCAGAATGGTAAGTGCACTAATTTTGCCAATGATTCTGGCAAACAAA
>Ga0070399_1001684_pt1 | contig 22407 bp, 19 predicted proteins | sample BioMet4_FD_61217 | JGI IMG/M metagenome (GOLD analysis project Ga0070399, IMG submission 61217) | Microbial communities from bioreactor (seeded with sewage sludge) at LBNL, California, USA - Biofuel metagenome 4 (version 1) | ecosystem: Engineered > Bioreactor > Anaerobic > Unclassified ... | reverse complement strand
TCATATATTATTCAACCGCTTCTTTGATATAATTGATAGCGTCTCCTACAGTTTTGATTTTCTCAACATCCTCATTTTCAAATTCGATGTTATATTCTTCCTCTAAAGCTGAAATTATCTGAAATAAATCAAGAGAATCGGCTCCGAGATCAGCAAATGCTGTTTCTTCCGTTATTTCAGATTCCGAAATACCCAATTGATCAGCGATTATTGAAATTACTTGTGCCTTATCCATAACAATACCTCCAATAGATTAAAAAATTAAAATATTACTTTAACATTATAGCTGTTCTTCTATTTTTTTTACAATATCATTTTCCACAAAAATTTTGCATTGTTTTATGGCATTTTTTATGCCTTTTGCCTTTGAACTGCCGTGTGCCTTGACAACCAAGGCCTTTAAGCCGAGAAACGGCGCTCCGCCAACTTCTTCAGAGTCAAAACGTTTCTTAACATTTCTGAATTTTTTAATCAAAACAAACGCAGCCAGTTTATAAAAACCTTGCGTAATTTCGCTTTTTATTACCTTTAACATTACTCCGGCAAGTCCTTCTGCAACTTTCAGCGCAATATTTCCGTCAAATCCGTCGCATACAACTATGTCTGCCGCACCGTAAGTTATGTCACGGGCCTCAATGTTTCCTGTAAAGTTTAAATTGCTCTGTTCAAGCAGACCGTATACTTCCTTGGTAAGAGCATTGCCCTTTTCTTTTTCAACACCTATGTTTAAAAGTCCGACCGTAGGGTTTTCGACATTCATAACATATTTCACATATACTGATGCCATTTTGGCAAACTGAAAAAGATAATTTGGCTTGCAGTCGACATTGGCCCCGCTGTCTATCATAAATGCAAATTTTCCTTTAATCGTAGGTATGCATGTGCCAAGTGCAGGACGCTCTATTCCTTTTATACGTCCGATTATAAACGTTGCTCCTGTAAGCACGGCTCCGGTGCTTCCTGCCGAAACGAAGGCAGAGGCTTTGCCGTCTTTAACAAGATTAAGACCGACGACTATTGATGAATCCTTTTTCTTTCTTATTGCAATTGTAGGCGATTCTTCGGTTGAAATAACCTCTGTAGCATTTTCTATCGTTATTTGCCCTGGATTAAATTTATATTTATCAAGCTCGCTTTTAATGGCTTCCTGCTGGCCTACAAGTATTATTTCACACCCAAATTCTTCGGCTGCTTCCACCGCACCCTTAACGATTTCGTATGGCGCATTGTCGCCGCCCATAGCGTCTACTGCTATTTTTATAGCCATTTATACATCATCCCTGCGGTAAGATTTGAATTGCTTTTTAGAAGAAAAGACAGCAAGCAGGCATAATTACACAGCCTCTGCTGTCTTTCAAACGTCAACATAAACAGATTGAGAAAACGCAATTATTCAACGTCGAGCACTACGCTCTTGTTGTATGAACCACAGTTCTTGCATACCTTGTGAGGTACCATTAACTCTCCGCATTTGCTGCATGCTACTAATGTAGGAGTAGCGATTTTCCAGCTCTGTGCTTTTCTTCTGTCACGTCTTGCTTTTGATAATTTACCCTTTGGTACAGCCATTTCTACACCTCCTCATCGATCTTGAAAAGAGAACGCAAACCTTCAAACTTCGGATTTATATATTCGGTGCTGCAATTACAGCTGCCTTCATTTAAATCCTTGCCGCATACAGGACAAAGACCCTTACAGTCTTCTCTGCATACGACCTTCATAGGAAGGCTGAACAGAATACATTTCTTTACAACTGATGAAAGCTCAATTATATTTCCTGTAAAAGCTTCTGTTTCTTCATCCTTGCCTGTGCTTGAAAAAATTTCGTCAACATTGAACTTAACATTCCTGTTTACCGGCTTAAGGCATCTGCTGCAGCTCATCTGAACTTCGGCACAGCCTTTTGCATATACACAAAAATCTCCGTTGACGTTTGTTACTGTTCCTTCAACCTTTACAGGCGACAGAAACTTTTCGACATCCGGCGAGAAACCGGCTTCAGAAATTTCCTCGGAAACATTAAAAGCCAGGCTTGCACCTTTGGTCGTAAGTATCTCAGAAATATCTATAAACACAATATCACCCCGAAAGTCACACTTCAATCATTATATATAGTATTCATATATTTGTCAAACATTTTTACACAAAAAAATCAATAAAGCGATGCGGATGTTTATACATCCGCGCCGTGTATCACATATTTTCAATTATTTCTTTTGTATCTCTTGCTATAACGAGCTCCTCGTTTGTAGGTATTACAAATACCTTTACCTTAGAGTCTGCTGTTGAAATTTCTATAGCCTTGCCTCTTGTATTGTTGTTTTCCGCGTTTATCTTGATTCCGAGGAATTCAAGGTAGCCGCAGATATTTGCTCTTGTCGGCGCGCTGTTTTCGCCAAGACCTGCCGTAAACACAATAGCGTCAACGCCGTTCATGGCTGCGGCATAGCTGCCGACCGTCTTTGCTACTCTGTAGTCGAACATCTTAAGAGCTATAGCAGCCCTCTTGTTTCCTTCGGCTTCGGCGTTCTCAACATCTCTGAAATCGCTTGATACTCCGGAAACGCCGTATACACCGGACTCCTTGTTGAGAATCTTGTCCATGTCGTCTACGGAAAGCTTTTCCTTCTTCATAAGATACAATACGGCTGCAGGGTCTATGCTTCCGCATCTTGTGCCCATTATTATACCGTCAAGCGGTGTAAAGCCCATTGATGTGTCTATTGATTTTCCGCCCTCAACAGCGGTAACGCTTCCGCCGTTTCCAAGATGGCAGGTAATTATTTTAAGCTCCTCAACAGGCTTTCCCATCATTTTTGCACATTCCTGCGAAACAAACTTGTGGCTTGTTCCGTGGAAGCCGTATTTTCTTACTTTATAGTCCTCGTAATATTTGTACGGTATGGCATAAAGGAATGCTTTTTCAGGCATTGTCTGGTGGAAAGCCGTATCGAAGGCGGCTATCATAGGAACGCCCGGCATAAGATGCTCACAAACCTCTATTCCTGTAAGATTTGCAGGGTTATGAAGCGGAGCAAGCTCGATATACTTTTTTATGTAGCTCTTTACTTCATCGGTAACAAGTACTGAATGTGCGAAATGATCTCCGCCGTGGGCAACACGATGACCTACAGCGTCTATTTCTTTAACGGATTTTATTACGCCGTGTTCAGGATCAAGCAATGCGTCAATAACCGCCTTAAGAGCATCTTTGTGATCTTTTAAAGGCGCCTCGCTTACATATTTGTCTTTCCCGGCAGCTTCATGCTTCAGTCTTCCGTCAATGCCTATTCTTTCGCAAAGACCCTTGGCAAGAAGTGTTTCGTTTTCCATATCTATAAGTTGATATTTTAATGAAGAGCTTCCGCAGTTTATAACAAGAATTTTCATCGTTATTCTCCTTTAAATTATTTGGCGTTAAGCTGTGCCTCAAAAGCGGTCATAGCTATAACGGCAACAATATCATTTGCGTAGCAGCCTCTTGAAAGGTCATTTACAGGTTTTGCAAGACCCTGTATAATAGGGCCGTAAGCTTCCGCTCCGGCAAATCTCTGTACAAGCTTGTAGCCGATGTTTCCGGCGTCAATGTCAGGGAAAACAAGAACGTTTGCTCTGCCGGCAACAGGGCTTCCCGGTGCCTTTGAAGCGCCTACCGAAGGAACTATTGCACTGTCAAGCTGAAGCTCTCCGTCAAGCTTTACGTCAGGACGCATTTCGTGAGCAATCTTTGTTGCGTTTACAACCTTGTCTACCATTTCGTGGGAAGCAGAGCCTTTTGTTGAATGGCTGAGCATAGCGACTCTTGCTTCGCCGTCGCAGAAAGCCGCATAGCTGTCTGCCGTTGTTACGGCTATCTCCGCAAGCTGCTGTGAATCCGGGAACTGGTTAAGAGTGCAGTCTGCAAACATAAGGGTTCCGTCATCGCCGAATTCCTTTTTATCGCAGCACATAACGAAAAATGTTGAAGCAGTCTTTATTCCCGGTTTTGTCTTTATTATCTGAAGTGCCGGACGCATAACATCTGCTGTAGGATGAGTTGCGCCAGAAACCATTCCGTCTGCAATACCCATTTTTACAAGCATAACTCCGAAATAAAGAGGATCCTCAAGAGTTTTTTTAGCCTGGTCAGGTGTAAGCCCCTTGCTTTTTCTAAGCTCACATAACAGGTTTACCATTTCGTCGTATCTTTCATACTTTTTAGGATCTATTATTGTTGCGCCGGATACATCGAAGTTTCCGGCATCCTTAGCCGCTTTATATATGTCTTCTTTGTTTCCTACAAGGATAATGTTGGCAAAACCTTCCTTAATAGTAGTAGCGGCAGCCTCAAGGTTCCTTTTTTCGTAAGACTCAGGAAGAACTATAGTTTTTTTGCTCTTTCCGGCCTTTTCCTTAATGCTTTTTAAAAAATCCATTTCCAAAAGCCTCCTCAGTTTATTATATCTAAGAAATAAAATGTTGCGTCCATAGTCAAAAGGACATACAATAACATTTAGATTATAATACAAATAGTTTTTCTGTTACAATAGTTTTTATGAAATTTTTACCTTAAATTTAATCTTTTATTGAATTTACGGCAAAACAGGTCAAATGTGCATAACAAAAGCGGAAAATATACCAAACCGGTATATTGTATATAACATATTATTATTGACAGAAATACTTTTACGGCAAAATATCTAAAATTAAGGAGATTTTTTATGAAAACGGCGTTCATAACGGCAGAATATAACCCTTTTCACAATGGCCATATTTATCATATATCCGAAACAAAAAAGCTTACAGGCAGTGAAAATATTGTTGTTGTAATGAGCGGAAATTTCGTTCAAAGAGGCGCTCCGGCTATAGTTGATAAGTGGCAGAGAACGCGCTGTGCTTTGCTTAACGGAGCCGATATGGTAATAGAGCTTCCCTTTTTGTTTGCATGTTCAAGCGCGGAATATTTTGCGGCAGCGGCCGTGCAAACGGCAGTTAAAAGCAAAATGGCTGATTTCATATCTTTTGGCTGTGAAAATAACGACTGCGGCGTGATTGAAGCTTCAGCAAAACTTCTTGCCCGTGAAGATCAGGCATTTAAAAATGAACTTTCTTCAATGCTTGAAAACGGCACAAGCTTTCCTCTTGCCCGTCAAAGAGCGCTGGAAAATTCAGGCTTAAATCAAAAACTTTTATCAAACGACATCCTGGCTGTTGAATATGTTAAAGAGCTTATAAAATCCGGCTCAAAAATCGTTGCCGTGCCTGTTTTAAGAAAGGGCGAAAGCTATAACAGTGACACGCTAAACGGCAGCCTTATTTCGGCAACGGCAATAAGAAAAGCCGTATTAAACGCAGATATCGAAAACATACTTAACGGTGTGCCTTTTGATACGGCGCAAATGCTTAAAAACGCCAAAGCCGAAAATACGCTTTTTACCGAGAATATGTTTTCGGCCTACCTTGATTTTTCCGTTCGCAGCGGCAAAAAAATCGAAGAAATTCTGGATATACGTGAAGGCATAGAAAACTGTATATACAAAGCCGTACAAAACTGCAATACATTTTCGGAAATCTGTTCATTTGTTAAAAGCAAGCGGTACACCTACACTTCCGTTTCAAGAATGCTTATGCATATTTTGTTTTCAATTAAAAAGCAGGATATGGATCGTTTTAAAAAAATCAATTATATACCGTATTTCCGTGTTTTAGGTTTTCGGCGTGAAAAGGAATATCTGGTAAAAAAGCTGATTTTATCCGGATTGCCGGTTTTGGTCAACATAAAAAAAGACGAAAACAAGCTTGACGAAAATGGTCATTTTTTATTTGATATTGAAAAACGCACAACGGATATTTATTTTGGAGCCTGCAAAAATTCCGATTTCAGAAAACTGAACTGTGAATACACTGTCCCTCCCGTAATAATTTAAAGCCTGCGCGAATAAGATTAAACAAAAAAAGAGCAGAGCCATGAAGGAAAATAACAGGCAATATTATTTTGTTGTGCTTTCAGGTCTTTTGATTTTTTATATGCTGCTTTATCCGAAACAGATTACCCTTTCTGCGCTCGAGGCTTTAAAGGTGTGGGCGGAAAAAATAGTTCCGTCGCTCTTTCCATTTATGGCAGCCGTAAACATATTTACGTCGGCCAATGTTCATGTTCCGGCATGGCTGTGTTTTTTAAGCGAGCATATATTTGCCTTAAACGGCAATGCTTTTGTTTCCGCGTTTTTTTCTGTTGCGGCAGGTTTTCCCGCAGGAGCGAGAACCGCTTATGAAAACATCGAAAACGGTACTTTGTCAAAAAAAAATCTTAATACATATTTGTGCCTTTCGCTTAACGCAAGCCCGGCTTTTATAATGTCATCCGCGGCTCACGGTTTTCTCGCAAACGGTCAGGCGGCCTTTGTGCTTATGTTTTCCACCGTAACCGCAAATCTGCTCGCATCTGCGATTATGTCGGCAAACAGTGTGGCTGATGGAAAAATCTTTGCCTGCGGTGCAGCAGATAACGGTTTTTCTCTCTTTTCATCATCCGTAAGCTCTGCCGCGCAAACTGTAATATCCGTCGGAGGCTACATAATTTTCTTTGCTGTTTTGTCTGAAATCCTTATGTTAAGCGGCATTATTCCTTTTATATGCGGCTTTTTTTCTTTATTTGGAATTGATTCAGCGTTTATAAAAGGATTGCTTACCGGAATTTTTGAGATGACAAACGGAATTAAGAACATATCGCTAAGTTCCTGTAACATCGGCGCAAAAACCGTTGCCTGCGCTTTTTTACTTAGCTTTGGAGGATTTTGCGTGCATTTTCAGGCGCTTGAGTTTTTGAAAAATACAGGCACAGGTATCACAAGCATAATAAAAGCACGGTTGTTTTGCGCCGTGCTTTCAGCAGTTATCTGTTTTGCTGTTTTGAAGATTTTTTACTCAACATCAATTCCGGTGTAGTAATACTCAAGTATTTGTTTGTAGTCAAAGCCATTTTCAGCCATGCCCTTTGCCCCGTACTGGCTCATGCCAACTCCGTGGCCTATGCCGCTGCCGGTAAATACAACTGTGTTTGTGGCTTTTGCCGATGATTCTTTTTTTTTGCTTTCAACATTATTTGTTCCAACTGTGTTTTTAAGGTCTTCGCCCGATACTATTACAGTTATTCCGTCAAGCTCAAAGCCTTTTATCGCTTTTCCTCCGCTTTTGAAATATACATTTTTCACATCGGCAAGGCTTATATCGTTATCGCTTATTATAAACACTTTTGGATTATTGTTATCTGATGCGCTATCCGCAGCTATATCGCTTTTTACCGTATACATACGGCTTGGAAGACTCCCGTCGGCTGAGGAAGAACAGAATGTTCGTGTTTCTTCCTTTGTAAGAGTTACGGTTTTGCTGCTTCCGGTAACTTTAAGGGATTGTATGCGGCCGTAATTCCCTTCTTCAGAAACCTCAACTTTTTCAACATTGCCTACGCCTTTTCCTAACCTGTTCATAAAAGCTGTCATCTCTGAGGCCGTATAGGTTCTTGTCCACTTTGTTACACCGGTTTCGTATTTGTCGTTTACTGCCTTTAGATATGGAAAATCCGTGCCCCATACATTTGCACAGTCGTCAGTTGATCCGCCTGAAGATGAGAAAAATACCGAAAAAATCGGCTCGCCGTTATAAATGGCTACCTCGTTTTTTGTATCATCCACAGCCTTGCTCGAGTTTTGGTTCTCGGCTTCAAACCCGCCGTACACCTGGCAGTTTGTAGTATCACACACGTCATACCCTTCGCTTTCGTGGGCAGAGCGTCTTGAATACACATATGTTCTTGCGGCAACCGCCTGTGCCTTAAGAGCTTCTTCATTCCATGACGCCGGCATTTCGCTTGGCACAACGCCTTTAAGATAATCCTCCATGCCGACCGAATTTACCACCGTGATTTTTTTGCCGCTGTAACGACCAAATTCCAAAACGCCTCGGTAACTCTTATTCTGCAAAGCAGTCGCTTCATTATCGGCAGATTTTATCTGTGGGTTTACACCGTCAAAAACAAGCTTTGGCTCATTATTATCATAAAGCACAACTATCTTACTATCGCTTACTTTCTCGCCTTTTAAGGTGTCTGCGGCAAGAGCTTCGTCGTCTTTTCCGAACTCGTAAACAAATACGCCCCATAAATCTTCATTTGTCATTCCGGCTGCGGCCTTGTATCCCCAAAGCTTTTCAATGTCATCACAGGCTTTTATCGCATCGTCGTAGGAAGGATAATATTCATTTGCGTTTATGATAGTGCTTTGCGCAAGTGAAATTGAAAACGAGCCTTTAAGTTCATCAATTTTTTCGAAATTACCGGATTTTTCAAAACCGACGTCTATATCGCTTTCGGCAATTTTTACTGACGAAACTTCTTTATAGCTTGATTCAAGCCCAACTCTTACGGTATTTATTTTTTCATAAGCCATTGCCTGAAGCGACATTAAAACAGCAATTACGCCCGCCGCAGCCGACAAAGCAAGTATCTTTTTATGCAAAACCATGCACCGCCTCTCAGTAACCGTATTATAACATTGCTGTGGCGGCGGTGCAATATTGTGGCCGAATTTGTAATCAACAGTTAAAAAAACAAAGAATCTGCCATATTCTACAAAATAATATCCTTAATAGTGCCAAGCCTTTTTATTTCAAGCGAGCAATAGTTGTCATACTGCTCAAAACCAAATTTCCTGTAAAAAGGAATAAGCGCTTTGTCAGACGGCATTATTTTTACATACATATAATCGGCATAGCGGCTCAAAATCTTTTTCATAAGAGTTCCCCCTATGTGGTCTTTCCTGTACTGCGGTCTTACCAAAAGATAATGTATAAACGCCGTGCATACTCCGTCGTCAAGGCTTCTTACAAGCCCCACAAGCTTTCCTTCGTCCCAGGCTGAAATTACGGCTGACGAATTTTTCATTGCTTCTGCCAGCCTGTTCGGATATTTCCCCGACTCCCAGTTTACAGAAAGAAAGAGATCTTCAAGTTCCTCCGGTTTAAAATTTTTTGTTTCACGGTATTCTGTTGCCATATCAATCACTACCTGCCTTATTCTTTGCAAATGCCAAAATAAGCGGCAAGGCTCGGCCTTTTCCGCTTATTTTGGTATTGTAAGTAATATTATTCTCTTAAGTTGGCGTCAAATTTGTCGTCCAAAACTTTTATAACTTTGCTCATAGCCTCGTTTACTTCGGTATCCACAAGCGTCCGGTCATCTGCTCTGAAAATAAGCTTGAATGAAACAGACTTTTTACCGCTTTCAATCTGCTCTCCCTGATATACGTCAAAAAGCTCAAGTTTTTTAAGAAGCTTTCCGGCACTGTTTCTTATTGCGTTTTCAATATCCTTTACAAATACGTCACTGTTTACAACCATTGAAATATCACGGCTCGTTGCCGGATATTTAGGAAGCGGAGCATATTTGTGTATAAGACATGCGCTTTCGGTAAGCAATCCCATATCTAAAACGGCTATATATGCCTTTGTTTCAATTGAATAGTTATCGGCAACAGCAGGATGAAGCTCGCCCACATATCCGGCGTCTTTTCCGTTTAAGGTTATTGAAGCCGTTCTTCCCGGATGCATCCAAGGAATATTGCTTACAGGAGAAAAATCAGCCTTTTCGCGGCAGCCGCACACATCAAACAAATGCTCGCATACGCCCTTTATAAAGTAAAAGTCATAGTCGCTGCCGTAGATTCCAATTGTAAGCTTTCTCGGCTCGTCAGGAAGTTCCGTTAAAGGCAGCGCCTTAGGTATGAATACCTTTCCTATCTCAAACAGGCAGGCTTCATCATTGCGTCTGCTGTAGTTTGTGCATAGAGATGTAAGCATACCGTTTAAGGTCGTTGTTCTCATTACAGAAAAATCCTCGCCAAGAGGGTTTGATATAGTAACCGTCTTTCTTAGCGCAGAATCGGCAGGCATCAGAAGCTTGTCAAAAACCTTCGGGCTTTCAAATGTAAATGTCATTGCCTCGCAAAGCCCGTTTGATATCATCGAAGATTTAACAATATCCGTTATCTGCTGTTCGTATGTCTTTTTGCCGACGGTCGGTGTGCCTGAAGCAAGAGTTGGAGTGATTTTATCGTAGCCGTTTATTCGTCCGACTTCTTCGGCAAGGTCGGCGTTTCCTTCAATATCCGGCCTGAATGTAGGAATAGTAAGCGTTTTCGTGTTGCTGTCTACGCCAAAGTCAAGAAGCTTGAATATTTTTATCATTTCTTCTTCCGCTATATCCGTTCCGAGAAGCTTGTTTATCTTGGCAGGGCTGTACGCAAGCGTTCTCGGCTCTGTCTTTTTCGGATAGCAGTCTACGCATCCCTTTACAACTTTTCCGCATCCGAGCATTTCAACAAGCTGAACGGCTCTGTCTATTGCCTTATCACAAATGTTTGGATCAAGACCTTTTTCAAATTTTCCTGAGGCGTCGGTTCTGAGGCCAAGCTTTTTAGCCGTTATTCTTGTGTTAGGGCCGTCAAAGTTTGCCGATTCAAAAAGAACCGTAGCAGTATCCCCTGTAATCATGCTGTTTTCTCCGCCCATAACTCCGGCAATCGCTACTGCCTTATGCGGATCGGAAATAACAAGCATCGAGGAAGAAAGTGTCCTTACGTTTCCGTCAAGAGTTGTAAATTTCTCTCCTTCTTCGGCATTTCTTACTATTATTTTTCTGTCGGCTATTGTGTCTATTGAAAAAGCGTGCATAGGCTGGCCGTATTCCTGCATAACGAAGTTCGTTATGTCAACTATGTTGTTTATCGGTCTTATGCCAACGGAACGCAGTCTTTTCCTCATCCATCGCGGCGACGGTGCAATTTTTACATCCTTGACAACTCTTGCCACATATCTTGGGCAAAGATCAGGATTTTTTATTTCAACGGAGATCATTTTGTTTATGTCCTCGTCTATTTCCTCCTTAACATCTACCTTTGGATAATTTACCGGAATACGGTATGTCGCTCCGGTTTCCCTTGCAAGGCCGAGCATACTGAAGCAGTCGGGTCTGTTTGATGTAATCTCAAACTCAACAGCCTCATCGTATATGTCAAGCGCGTCCACAACGTTTGTGCCAAGCTTCGGCGCATTTTCAAAAATATATATTCCGTGCTCCGGCGCTTCCGGAAAATCGTGTCTGTCAAAACCAAGCTCCTCAACCGAGCAAAGCATACCGTTTGACTCAACACCTCTGAGCTCGCCCTTTTTTATCTTTACTCCGTTTGCAAGCACAGAGCCGTCAAGGGCAACCGGAACGACAGCGCCTTCATAAAGGTTTGTGGCGCCTGTAACTATCTGCAAAGGCTCTCCGCTTCCTGTGTCTATTTTTGTAATAACAAGCTTATCGGCATTTGGATGCTTCTCTATTGAAAGTACCTTGCCTACGACAACATTTTTTATATCGCCCGAAAATATCGTGTAGCTTTCCACTTTCGAGCCTGAAAGAGTGATGTCTTCAACGAAATCCTTTATGTTCGCCTTCACATCAACGTAATCTCTTAACCATGTCATTGAAATATCCATTTTTACTTAGCTCCTTTCTTAGAACTGCTTGAGGAAATTAACATCGTTTTCGTAAAGCAGACGCAAATCGGTAATTCCGTAGCGCTGCATGGCAACACGCTCAAGACCCATGCCGAAAGCGAAACCACTGTACTCATCCGGGTCAATACCGCATTTTTTAAGCACATTAGGATGTACCATTCCGCAGCCGAGAACTTCTATATATCCTTCACCCTTGCATACACGGCAGCCTTTTCCGCCGCAGGCAAAGCATGTAACGTCCATTTCCGCGCTTGGCTCAGTAAACGGGAAGTGATGCGGCCTGAAACGAACCTTGGTATTTTCACCGAAAAGCTCACGCGCAAAGGTTGCAAGAGCGCCCTTAAGATCGCCCATTGTAATACCTTTGTCTACAACAAGCCCCTCCAGCTGATGGAATATCGGTGAATGCGTGGCGTCAACCTCATCCGCGCGGTATACAGAGCCGGGACAAATCATCCTTACCGGAAGCTTGCCTTTTTCCATTGTTCTTACCTGTACAGGCGATGTCTGTGTTCTTAAAAGAATATCTCCGTTTATATAAAACGTATCCTGTTCGTCTTTAGCCGGATGGTTTGCCGGAATGTTAAGCGCTTCAAAGTTGTAGTAGTCCTTTTCCACCTCGGGGCCGTCAGCTATTTCGTAGCCCATTCCTATAAATATGTTCGATATTTCGTCTATTACGGTATCAAGAGGATGCTTGTGTCCGCACTTGCAGTCCTTTCCCGGCATTGTAACGTCGATTGTTTCTTTTTTAAGTGTGTTTTGAAGTTCTTCTGCCGCAAGAGAAGCCTTTACTTCATCTATTTTTTTCTCTATATCGCTTCTTACCTGGTTCGCAATCTGGCCTATTACCGGTCTTTCTTCGGCCGATAAATCTTTCATTCCTTTAAGGATAGTAGTAAGCTCACCCTTTTTTCCGAGAAGCTTTACCTTTATGTCGTCAAGCTCCTTGCTCTGCTTTACTTCATCCAATGTAGCAATAGCCTTTTTATAAATTTCCTGAAGCTGTTCTTTCATTGTTGATATTTCTCCTTTCGTTTTCGCATGTTTAATGCAATAAAAAAAGCCCTCGCCGCCAATAATAAGGGACGAAGGCATAATATCCGTGGTACCACCCAAATTCCTGCAAAAATACAGGCTCTCTCAGCTCTTACAAGCTTTTGTGCGTAACGCGCATATACGGGTTTTCCTACTTTTATATTTCAGAAAACCGGCTCCGACGGGAAATTTCGCAGTTTTCAGGCCTGAAAATGCTTTCAGCCATAGCATTTTCTCTCTTTAGGCCGTTAATAAACCACTACTTAACGTCATCATAGCTTTTTTTCATTATTGCGAAAAGTATCTTCCGCAAAGAATAACAATATTTTATCATATCTTTTAAAATTGTCAATAATTTATTGTAAAAGCAAAGCTTATTTATTTTGGCTTAGTATATTTAATCTTCTTTCATCAAGCGTTTCTTCGGGTATGTCAACATAAATACATTCGGTGCATATTCCCTGAATATCAAGCGTTATCTCTTTTAAAGAGCATTCTCCTTTTTTAAAATATATGCAAAAGCGATTCTCGCATTTCACAGATAATCACCTCCATAAATGAGGAATATATTCCTCTTATATAAGGTGATTATATACCTCATAATAATCACATTCAAGCCTTGTTTGGAGGTAAAACTATGATAATTTTCGATAAACTGTGGGTTCTAATGAAAAATGAAGGTGTAACGACATATGTTCTTCGCGAGAAATATGGTTTTGACAGCCGCACGATAAGACGCCTTAAGTCAAACGCAAATACCACAACCGACACGCTCAGCCGTCTTTGTGACGTACTTGGCTGTGATATAGGCGATATATGCGAAAACAAAAATAATGCCGCCACAGAAAAGTGACGGCAATCTTTTTATCTGTACATTATTTCATGTCTCTTAGGGCCGTTTGATACTATTGATATGTGGTATCCGACCTCTTTTTCAATAAATTCTATGTATTTTCGGCAGTTTTCAGGAAGGTCATTATAATTTGTTATGCCTCTGATATCTGTTTTCCATCCGGGAAGAATCTTGTATACCGGCTTTGCCTTTTCAAGCAGAGGAGTTACAGGAAATTCCTTTGTTTCTTTACCGTTTATTTCATAAGCAACACATACAGGTATTTTATCAAGATAACTCAATACATCGACAACCGTAAAAGCTATGTCCGTTGTTCCCTGAAGCATACATCCGTAATGAGCCGCCACACAGTCAAACCATCCCATTCTTCTCGGACGTCCGGTTGTGGCCCCAAATTCGCCAGCATCTCCGCCTCTTACACGAAGCTCCTGAGCTTCATCGCCGAATATCTCGCTTACAAACACACCGCCGCCTACGGCCGATGAATATGCTTTAACCACGGTGTATATTTTTTCTATTGATTTTGGCGGGATTCCTGCTCCTACTGTTCCGAAACCGGCAAGAGTTGAGGATGAAGTTGTCATAGGGTATATTCCGTGGTCAGGATCCTTAAGCGCTCCAAGCTGGCCTTCAAGAAGTATCTCCTTACCGTCTTTCAAAGCTTTGTCAAGAAATTCGGCAACATTTCCGACGTATGGCTCAACTATATCCCTGTACTTTATTACCTCGTCGAATACCTGCTGCGGGTCAAGAAGCGGCTGATGATATAAATGCTCAAGAAGCACGTTCTTTATCTCGCAGGCAGCCTTTATTCTTTCCATAAGCACATCCGGGTAAAAAAGATCACATATCTGTATACCTGTTTTTGCATATTTATCTGAATAAAAAGGAGCAATGCCGCTTTTTGTAGAACCGAATTTTTTATCGCTTAATCTGCCTTCTTCAAGCGTGTCGAAAAGTATGTGATAAGGCATAAGCAGCTGTACTCTGTCGGAAATCATTATTTTAGGCTCAAGCCCGGCTTTTTTTATGTCCTCAAGTTCTTTAACAAAATACGGAACATTAAAAGCAACGCCGTTTCCGATTATGTTTACAGTATTTTTATTGAAAACTCCGGAAGGCATCTGGTGAAGAGCATGTTTTCCGTAGTCGTTTATTATGGTGTGTCCGGCATTGCTGCCACCCTGAAAACGAATAACGATGTCGGCATTTTCGGCAAGCATATCTGTAATTTTGCCCTTGCCTTCGTCGCCCCAGCAGGAACCAACTATTGCTTTTACCATTACAATCACTCCTATTAAATTTATACTTTAACAATCAAATACCTTTAAAGTATATAATTAATTTTGATATAAGTAAAATAAATACTTTTTATAGTTGATATAAATCAAATATATATTGTTTGCATATGCGCATTTTTTAACGAAGATATAACACAAACAGGCCCCGCTTTTATGCGAGGCCTGTGCATCGGTAATTTAATTTCAGTTGTCGTATACAACTTTTGCCACATCTTCTGCGCCGTCATAAAACGAATAGCCGTATACAGTTTTCTTGTCGGATGATGTATACAGATATATGTGTTTTGTTTCGGAAGCAATTCCGCTGCTGCACCAGCCGTAAACGGTATCTCCTGATATTTCCTTATTGTTTAACGACTGTAAAACGACAAGGTCGTTTGCGGAAGCGTTGGGAGAAGGATCACGCACATATAATATATTGTTTTGGTTGCTGACCGTGGATTTTATTTTCTCAATCTTTTTCAGGCTGTAGCTACCGTCCTTCTGCTTTGTGATATAAACATAATCGCCGACATTAAATTTTGCGCTGTCGGCATATATATATTTGTACCCTGTGCCTGTGTATACAATGCAGGCATAATCGTAAGCTGATTTTTCTATCACCTTTGCCACGTATTTTTGAGGTTCTGTAGCAGAGTCGCTGTAAATTTTTTCTGTATGGCTTCCAACTGTAGCGGCAAATCTGGAGTCAGCCGCAAGAGTATCAGCCGTGCCTGCTTCAACAGCCTTTACATCATCTGCGTTTGCAAAGAACGTTATGCTTCTGCCAAGCAAGTCGATACCGGCGGCGTTTACGTAATTGTTGTCGGCAATCGTAAAAGCTGATGTATACTTTTTGCCTTGTGCATTTTCAAACGTAACTTCCGGCAAAGACTTCTGTGTGCCGGCTGAGTATATTTTCTGGGGATCGGCTTTAAGCGCACCATTATCATCGTCTGTGCCGGTTTTAAAATCTCCGGCGCTTGTTATTACGCCTGATATCTGAACGGAACCGTATATCCCCGTTGTTTTTGCGGCAACTTCCAAATCTTTTGCAATTGCCGTAAAAACTTCGTTGCGCGTAACCGTTGCAGAGTTGAACGAAAGATTTGTTACGTTTGTTTTAAACACATACCGCAGTACTGCGGCTGTGAAATCAGTACTTGCAGGAGCGTTTATGTCTATTGTTTTGGCTTGGCTTTCGCTTATTATGCCAAATTTGACACAGTATTTCATATAAGGCGTAATCCAAGTCGGAGCCTTTTCGTATTGCATAATGTCGCTTACTCTGTAGCCTACGGATTTGGTCCAGTAATTAAGGCCGTTTAAGGTTTCAGCAGCAAGCTTAAGCATCTCGCCGTTTGTAACCGCCGTGTCAAGGCTGTAATTTCCATCGGCGCGTTTTGCCACTATGCCTAAATTTACAAGAGTTTCAACTGCTTTATCGGACTGTGAAGCGTCAACATATATACCAGAAGTCTTTGCGTCATCGGCAAAAGCCTGTGCCGGTATAATGCTTGCAATCAAGGCGGCGGACAAAGCTATTTTAAGAAACCTGTTCTTCATTTTCAAAACCTCCCTAAGCATAAAAATATCTTATGTTTAATTTTAACACCTATACCATATATATGTCAAAGAATATCAAAAAAGCATGTGAAGCTTTTATGCTTTACATGCTTTTTGATTTTATACTCTTATTTGCGCCGCTTCGTTGTCGATTAAAGTTTTATTCGACTCCAAAACAGTAACGACCTCGTTTTGGATAAATTCTTCACACTGGCGCGGGGCACATCCTATAAAATTTCTGGCATCCATAATGGAATTAAGTTCATCCATTGTAAGCCCAAAAGCCTGATCTGCGGCTATTCTTTCCAGCAGATCGTTTTTTAGTCCGTCAGCCTTTACAGCCATTCCGGCTGCCATTGAATGCTGCCTGATTTTCTCATGCAGTTCCTGACGGTTTCCGCCCTTCTTTACTGCATCCATCATTATGTTTTCGGTAGCCATAAACGGAAGCTCGTTATTCAAATGCTGTTCAATTACCTTCGGATATACCACAAGTCCGTCGACCACATTTCTGTAAAGAGCAAGTATTGCGTCAACACTTAAAAACGCTTCAGGTATGCTTATTCTCTTGTTTGCTGAATCGTCAAGTGTTCTTTCAAACCACTGCGTAGATGCAGTTACCGCCGGATTTATACTGTCGGATATAACATACCTTGCAAGAGAACCCATTCTTTCGCAGCGCATAGGATTTCTCTTGTATGCCATTGCCGAAGACCCTATCTGATTTTTCTCAAACGGCTCCTCAACTTCTTTCAAATGCTGTAAAAGACGGATGTCGTTGCTGAATTTATATGCGCTTTGAGCAATTCCGCTAAGAACCTCAAGCATTTGTGAATCAAGTTTTCGCGGATATGTCTGGCCGGATACAGCAAAGCATTTTTCAAAGCCCATCTTTTTGGCTATAAGCGGATCAAGCTTTTTTACCTTTTCATAATCACCGTCAAAAAGCTCGAGGAAGCTTGCCTGGGTACCTGTAGTGCCCTTTGAGCCGAGAAGTTTGGCTTTTGAAAGCTGAAAATCAATGTTTTCCACATCCATGCAAAGATCCTGAAGCCAAAGCGTCGCCCTTTTGCCAACGGTTGTAGGCTGGGCAGGCTGAAAATGCGTAAAGCCCAGCGTAGGCATATCCTTATATTTAAGCGCAAACTTTGACAACTCGTTTATTACATTTATAAGCTCTTTTTTGATAAGCTTAAGAGCATTTGTCATTATAATTATGTCAGTATTGTCGCCGACATAGCAGCTTGTTGCGCCAAGATGGATTATTGGCATAGCGCTTTTTGCCTGCATACCAAAGGCATAGACATGACTCATAACGTCGTGACGTACAATTTTTTCACGCGCTTCGGCAACGTCGTAATTTATGTCGTCCTGGTATTTTTTCATTTCCGCTATCTGTTCTTCTGTTATGTTTAGCCCAAGTTCTTTTTCGGCCTCGGCCAGAGCTATCCACAGTCTGCGCCATGTTCTGAATTTATAATCCGGCGAGAAAAGATAGCTCATCTCGTCACTAGCATATCGTGAATTTAGGGGGCTTTCGTATTTCGACCTCATCTTTTTTGACCTCTTCCTCCTGATTATTGACCTCAGCCTGCGGTATAGGCGTTGGGTAGTTGCCTGAAAAACATGCGTCGCAATAGCCTATATCTTTTCCGAGAGTAAGCTTTTGAAGCTTGTCAAGGCCAAGATAACCAAGGCTGTCAACGCCTGCAACCTTTGCTATTTCTTCCGTGTTGTATTTGCAGGCAATAAGCTTGTCACGGCTTGGCACATCCGTTCCGTAGTAGCACGGCCACATAAACGGCGGCGAGCTTACTCTCATGTGTACTTCCTTAGCTCCGGCGTTATGAAGTATCTTTACAAGCCGTGCTATTGTTGTGCCGCGTACTATCGAGTCATCAACCATAATTATCCGTTTTCCGGATACGGCGCTTTTAAGCGCGTTAAGCTTTATCTTAACCCCGTCTTCACGGGCTTGCTGAGTCGGGCTTATGAATGTACGGCCTATGTATCTGTTTTTTACAAGACCTTTGCCGTACGGGATACCGCTTTGCTCGGCATAACCAATAGCCGCATCCATTCCGCTGTCAGGTACTCCTATTACCAGGTCAGCGTCAACAGGGTGCTCTATTGCAAGCTGGCGTCCGGCTTCTTTTCTGGATTCATATACGCTTATGCCCTCAATAAAGCTGTCGGGACGCGCAAAGTATATAAGCTCAAAAATGCAGAGAGCTCTTTTCTTTTTTCGACAGTGGGTCTTTATCGAGCGCAGGCCGTTTTCGTCAATTACAACTATTTCTCCCGGCTCCACATCGCGGATATACTCCGCCCCTACAGCGTCAAGCGCACATGTTTCAGATGAAAGGATATAGCTTTTTCCGCGCTTTCCAAGCACAAGCGGACGTATTCCCTGCGGATCACGGCAGCCTATAAGCTTTTTAGGGCTCATAACAAGAAGAGAGTATGAACCTACAACAATATCCATCATGCGGCTTACGGCTTCCTCCACCGACGGATTTTTAACTCTTTCGCGGGCAATAACATATGCTATTACCTCTGAATCTATAGTCGTTTGGAAAATGCAGCCTTCATTTTCAAATTTTTCCCTTAATTCAAGAGCGTTTGTAAGGTTTCCGTTATGGCTTATTGTAAGAGCGCCCTTAAGATAACGCGAAACAAGCGGCTGAGAATTTTGTCTGTAGCTTCCGCCGGCTGTTGAGTAACGTGTATGGCCAACGGCGATTTTTCCGGTAAGCTCGTTTAAAATATCAGGATTAAAGACATTCGCCACAAGACCCATATCCTTGTACTGTTTTACCGTTGTATCATCGGTAACCGCAATTCCGCAGCTTTCCTGTCCTCTGTGCTGAAGTGAAAAAAGACCGTAATACACTACTCTGCCGCTGTCGTTGTCGTCATTATTGTAAATGCCGAATACGCCGCATTCCTCTTTAAGCTCGTCCGAGTCTGAATATGGCGCAAAATCAGTTGTATCGGTTGTGTATACTTTTTTATCGATCATTTATTTATCCTTCTCCATACTTCCTGATAAGCTTCCTCTACATTTCCAAGATCTCTTCTGAAACGATCCTTGTCGAGTTTCTCGTTTGTCTTTTCATCCCAGAGCCTGCATGTATCAGGTGAGATTTCGTCAGCAAGGATTATTCTTCCGTCGTATCTTCCGAATTCAATTTTAAAATCTATAAGTTTTATGCCTTTTTCATGGAAATATTTTTTAAGCAGCTCGTTTATTTTAAGTGTCTGTAATGAAATGGAATCTATTTCTTCTTTTGTGGCAATGCCTATGGCAAGAGCCTGAAGAGTGTTTATCATAGGATCGCCAAGAGCATCGTTTTTGTATGAAAACTCAAGTATAGGGTTATTGAGCGCCTTGCCTTCTTCAACACCGAAGCGTTTTGAAAAGCTGCCTGCCGCAACATTTCTCACTATCACCTCAAGAGGAACTATCGAAACCTTTTTTACAACGGTTTCCCTGTCGCTTATTTCCTCAACGAAGTGCGTTTCAATACCGTTTTCTTCAAGGTATCTGAATATAATGTTTGTCATTTTGTTGTTTATAACGCCCTTGCCTACTATCTGGCCCTTTTTAAGGCCGTTAAAAGCCGTTGCGTCGTCCTTATAATCTACGATAAGCTTTTTTTCGTCGTCGGTTTTAAATACTTTTTTTGCTTTTCCTTCATAGAGCATTTCCAGTTTTTTCATTTGAGCACCTCCGGGATAGATTATACAATGGTTTTATTTAAGCATAGCCGAAAGCTTGTTTATAGCCACGGCAATATTTTCGGTATCTGCGTTATATACTTCTCCGCTGTCGCAAAGCTTGGCTGTCTGCGGATTAATAGGGATTTGGCCGCAGACGTCAATGCCGTACTGTTTTGCAATATCGTTTATTTTGCTTTCACCGTAAATTTTTATCTTGCAGCCGCAATCCGGGCAAAGCACATAACTCATATTTTCAACTATTCCTACAATAGGGATATTCATAAGCTGCGCCATCTTAAGCGCTTTTTCAACTATCATTCCGACAAGCTCCTGCGGCGTTGTTACAAGCACAATTCCGTCAACAGGAAGCGACTGGAAAACAGTGAGAGGCACATCGCCCGTTCCCGGCGGCATGTCTACAAAAAGAAAATCTATATCCTTCCATATAACATCAGTGTAAAACTGCTGTACGACACCCGCTATTACCGGCCCGCGCCATACAACAGGGTCTGTGTCGTTTTCAACAAGCAGATTGACACTCATTACATCTATGCCGTTTACGCTTTTCATAGGCAGTATACCGTATTGGTTTCCGCCTGCCTTGCCGGTTATGCCGAACATTCTCGGTATGGAAGGACCCGTAATATCCGCGTCAAGAATTCCGCATTTGTAACCCTTTGCAGTCATTGCGCTTGCAAGAAGCGATGTTACAAGGGATTTTCCCACTCCGCCCTTTCCGCTTACAACGCCTATTATTTTTTTGATGCTGCTAAGCTTGTTCGGCTTTATAAGCATGCTTTCGGCGCTTCGCTGGGAACAGTCTTCTCCGCAGGAGGAACAGTCATGTGTACAATCTGTGCTCACTTTTTACACTCTCCAATCTGAATCATTAATATAGAAATTATAATCATCGATTTTGATAATGTCAATACAACATAACAATTATAACACAAGGCCAATTTTTCAATCAAAATATTTCAAATTATTTTCAGTACTTTTTCAGTAACTTTTCACATTTTCCACACACTGGTATGTTTAACTGTTTCTTAAAGAGAAAGGAGTGTATGACTCATGAAAAAAAATTATCTCAGAACTTTAATTGCGGTATCAATAATATCGGCTGCTATGGTGTTTACGGGCTGCCAAAGCTCAAATACAGGGGTATCAACAACAACAGCGGCGGCAAGCACCTCTGCGTCAAGCTCATCTCAAACGGTATCGTCAGATACAAAGCTTGTAACTTTGTCTGACGCCGGTTTTTCATCCGACGATGATTATACCGATTGGGAAAACAGCGAATATACATCTATAACGGCGCAAAACGGCACCTTCACTGTTTCCGGCGATGGCGCGCAGGCAGACGGAAACACTGTAACCATAAATCATAAAGGCACATTTGTTTTAAGCGGCACAATAGATGACGGAACAGTAATAGTCGATTCCGATACAAACGGCACTGTACGTCTTGTGCTCAATAATTTCAGCATAACATGCTCAAACGGCGCGCCTATATATATTAAAAACTCGGATGTTGTGCTTTCACTTGCGCCGGACACAACTAACAGCGTAACCGATTCCGAAGACTATACCTATAAATATTACGATGAATCAGAAAACGAGCCTAACGCGGCAATATTTGCCAAGGACGACCTTGTAATAAACGGCACAGGCACTCTTAACGTAACGGCAAACCATAAAAACGGCATACAAAGCAAAGACAGCCTTAAAGTTGTTGAAGGCACAATAAATATTACTTCCGTTGATGACGGTTTTGTGGGAAAAGATCTTGCCGCATTTAAAAACGGCACTTTTACCCTTACGACAACCGGTGACGCAATCAAATCAACAGGTACCGATGAAGGCACAGGAAACATTATAATAGGCGGCGGAACCTATACAATAACCTCTCAGGGCGACGCACTTGCGGCATCAGGCCAGCTTTACGCCCAAGACGGAACCTTCAATATAAAAACCGGCGAAGGCGGAGGCACCTTCTCTCCGAAGTCAGGCATGGGAATGCAGCCTCAAAACCAGAACTCGTCAGGTACGCCACCATTCCAAAACGGCGCTTCGTCTCAAAATCAAGCTCCTTCGGGAATGCCTGACGGAGGACAAATGCCTGCGGACAGCACTTCCGACAGCGGCAATGATTCGACAAGCATGAAAGGCTTGAAATCAGACACAATAATTCATATTGCCGGCGGAACGTTTAACCTTGATACTGAAGACGACGCCGTTCATTCAAACGATACGGTTATTATTGACGGCGGAGAATTTACAATAAACACCGGCGATGACGCGCTTCACGCCGACACGACACTTACTGTAAACGATGGAACTATCAATATTTCTAACTGCAATGAAGGTCTTGAGGCAGCTACAATAAACGTAAATGGCGGCGATACA
>Ga0070399_1001659_pt1 | contig 22649 bp, 19 predicted proteins | sample BioMet4_FD_61217 | JGI IMG/M metagenome (GOLD analysis project Ga0070399, IMG submission 61217) | Microbial communities from bioreactor (seeded with sewage sludge) at LBNL, California, USA - Biofuel metagenome 4 (version 1) | ecosystem: Engineered > Bioreactor > Anaerobic > Unclassified ... | reverse complement strand
TTCAAGGTATTGTCGCGCTTAATTTTTGAAATCATTCTTGGCTGGCAAAATAGGTTGATTTCGGACCGCCAGGAGTTGAAATTTTTGGCTTCTCCCGGTTAACCAGCTAACACTAATTATGAAATTGATTGACAAAGACACCGGGAAGTAATATAGTAAGCAGGAAGGTATTAGCACTCTTTTTAGTTGAGTGCTAACAACAAAAGGAAGGAGGAAGCATGGAACTGGACGAACGGAAGATTACCATATTGAATGCGATCATCAAGAATTACATGGAAACCGGTGAACCTGTCGGTTCGAGGACTATTTCCAAGCTTCCGGACTGCAGTTTGAGCAGTGCTACCATAAGAAACGATATGTGCGATCTGGAGGAAATGGGTTATCTCATTCAGCCGCATACTTCGGCAGGCAGGATTCCTTCCGACAAGGGATATCGTTTCTATGTGAACGAGATCCTGAAGGAAAAACAGAACGAGGTCACCGAATTCAAGGAGCTGATGATCAAGCGGGTGGACCGGCTGGAAATGGTGCTGAAGCGGATGGCAAAGCTGATCGCTTCCAACACAAATTACGCGGCCATGATCAGCGGGCCGAGCTACCATCAGAACAAGATCAAGCTGATTCAGCTGTCGCGGATAGATGCCTATAAGATTCTCGTTGTCACGGTGGTGGAAGGCAACATCATCAATAATAAGATCATCACGGTGGAAGAAGCGCTGTCGGATCAGGAAATCCTGAATCTGAATATTCTTCTGAACACGAGCCTGAACGGACTCACGATCAGCGAGATCAATCTGAACGTGATCAACGCACTGAAAAAGGATGCGGGTTCCCACAGGGCAGTGATCGATCTTGTGCTGAATGAAGTCTCGGAAGCCATCAAGACGGATGATGAGGACCTGCAGATCTATACCAGCGGCGCAACCAACATTTTCAAATATCCGGAACTCGCGGACGGAGAAAAGGCGAGCAAGCTGATCGATGCTTTTGAGGAAAAGGGCAAGCTGAAGGAAATTCTCGATGACGTCAGCGAGTCTGCAGATGAAGACCACGACGGCATACAGGTATTTATAGGAGATGAGTCGCCGGTACCGAACATGAAGGACTGCAGCATGGTGACTGCCAATTATGATCTCGGAAACGGGATGAGGGGCACGATCGGAATTGTGGGTCCCAAACGGATGGATTACGAAAAGGTACTGAGTACGCTGCGGACGCTCATGAAACAGCTGGACAAAAGTTTTCAGGACGGCGAAGACGGAACATAGGTCAGGGCCGGTAAACGGACCAGACAGAAAGGAATGACAGAAAAGTGGGAAAGAAAGACAGGAACGAGGATACCGGCACAGCAGAAAAGGAAGAGCTTCTGAAGAGACAGAAGGAAGCCGCCGAAGCACTTAAGAAGGCTGCATCCGAACTTGCGGAAAAGTCGGCAGGAGAGAAGGAAAAGCCGGCAGGCGAAAAGGAAACAGCGGAAGCAAAGAACAGGGAGAAGGAAAAGGATTCCGGGAAGGAAGGCGGAAAAGAAGAGGAAAAGTCCGCATCGGAAAAGAAGGATCCGAAGGATGAAAAAATTGCAGAACTGACGGATCTTCTGAAACGGAATCTTGCGGAGTTCGATAATTTCCGCAAAAGGACGGACAAAGAGAAGGCGTCCATGTTCGACATGGGTGCGAAGGATATTCTGGAGAAACTGCTTCCGGTCATGGACAATTTCGAACGCAGCATTCAGTCGGCACCGGACAGTCCCGAGGTGAAAGGCTATACAGACGGAATGGCGATGATCCTGAAACAGCTTGAGAAGATCATGGAAGATGCGGGCGTGAAGCCGATCGAATGCGTGGGAAAACAGTTTGATCCTGCATTTCACAATGCGGTCATGCATGAGGAGGATGAAAAACTCGGAGAGAACGTCGTATCAGCGGAGCTTCAGAAGGGATATATGTACAAGGATACCGTGCTTCGGCACAGTATGGTGAAAGTTGCAAATTAGGCATTGCGTACTTCGTACGAAAGCCTGCATTTTACGGAATGGAATTCCGGAAGAATGTTTCATATAAAAATACAGTTTGACAAAGGAGAATAAATTATGAGCAAGATTATAGGTATCGACCTTGGAACAACCAACAGCTGTGTGGCAGTCATGGAAGGCGGCAAGCCTGTTGTCATCCCGAACAGTGAGGGATCCAGAACCACACCGAGTATCGTGGCATTTACAAAAACAGGAGAGCGTCTGGTAGGAGAACCTGCAAAGCGTCAGGCAGTTACGAACTCCGAGCGTACCATTTCCTCCATCAAGAGACATATGGGTACGGATTATAAGATTTCGATCGACGGCAAGAACTATACGCCGCAGGAGATCTCCGCGATGATCCTTCAGAAACTGAAGGGAGACGCGGAGGCTTATCTCGGTGAAAAGGTGACAGAGGCAGTCATTACCGTTCCCGCTTACTTCAACGATGCACAGCGTCAGGCAACCAAAGACGCAGGAAAGATTGCCGGACTGGATGTAAAGCGTATCATCAACGAACCGACGGCAGCGGCGCTTGCCTACGGCCTTGACAATGAAAAAGAACAGAAGATCATGGTTTACGACCTCGGCGGCGGCACATTCGATGTTTCCATCATTGAAATCGGCGACGGCGTCATCGAAGTGCTGGCAACGAACGGCGACACGCACCTCGGCGGCGATGACTTCGATAAGAAGATCATCGACTGGATGGTCGCGGAATTCAAGAAGAGCGTCGGTGTGGATCTTTCCGCGGATAAGATGGCTTTGCAGCGTTTAAAGGAAGCAGCCGAGAAGGCAAAGATGGAACTTTCCACTTCCACGACCACGAACATCAACCTTCCGTTTATTACGGCCACGAGCGCTGGTCCGCAGCATCTGGACATGACGCTCACCAGAGCAAAATTTGATGAACTGACAGCCGATCTGATCGAACGGACCACGGTTCCGGTTCAGAACGCCATGCGGGATGCCGGCATTACGAACGCGGATCTCGGGAAAGTGCTTCTGGTCGGCGGTTCCACGCGTATGATCAGTGCACAGGAAAAGGTTAAAATGATGACCGGCCATGAGCCGAGCAAGACTCTGAACCCGGATGAGTGCGTGGCAATCGGTGCCAGCATTCAGGGCGGTAAGCTTGCGGGCGATGCAGGCGCCGGAGATGTTCTTCTTCTGGATGTCACGCCGCTTTCTCTTTCCATCGAAACGATGGGAGGAATTGCCACGAAGCTGATCGACCGCAACACGACCATTCCGACAAAGAAGAGCCAGGTATTCTCGACGGCGGAGGACAATCAGTCCGCTGTGGACATCCACGTGGTACAGGGCGAGCGTCAGTTTGCAAGAGACAATAAGACCCTTGGACAGTTCCGTCTGGACGGCATTCTTCCGGCCAGAAGAGGTGTGCCGCAGATCGAAGTAACCTTTGATATCGATGCCAATGGTATTGTGAATGTATCCGCAAAGGATCTGGGAACCGGCAAGGAGCAGCACATCACGATTACGTCCGGCTCCAACATGTCGAAGGATGATATCGATAAGGCCGTAAAGGATGCCGCTTCCTACGAAGCGCAGGATAAGAAGAAGAAGGAAGCGATCGATACGCGTAACGAAGCGGATTCGCTCGTATTCCAGACCGAGAAGGCCATCCAGGAAGTCGGCGACAAGCTTGATCCGACGGATAAGGCGGCAGCGGAGGCGGATCTTTCCGCACTGAAGGAAGCAATCAACAGGGCACCGGCAGAGTCCATGACGGATGATCAGGTGAACGACATCAAGACAGCGAAAGAAAAACTGATGGCGAGCGCGCAGAAGCTGTTTGCCAAGGTTTATGAAAATGCACAGGCTTCCGGTGCGGCCGGCAATGCAGGCCCGAATCCTGGAGCAGGCCCGGGTGCCGGCGGCACGGCAGGTGCAGGACAGACCGGATCGAAGCCGGATGACGGCGTCGTAGACGGAGATTTCAAGGAAGTGTAAATGCTGCAGTTATCTCCGGAGCAGACTGCTCCGGAGATATTGCGTATTATGATTTTCATGATAGAATATTTCTAATTGTCCTTTAACTGTGATTTTAAATATACCGAAGGTCCTTCAGACTTTCGGTAAAGAGGAGGGACAGCGAAGCGAAAGAGGAGTTTTGCCGAAGGCAGAACGACCAGAAGCGGAGCTCGTCACGACGGAATGGCAGAAGAAAAACGGGATTACTACGAGGTACTGGGCGTTCCGAAAAATGCAGATGCGGACACGCTGAAAAAAGCATACAGAACACTTGCCAAGAAATATCATCCTGACATGCATCCGGGGGATAAGGATGCGGAAGAAAAATTCAAGGAGGCAAGCGAGGCGTATGCCGTATTAAGCGATCCTGAAAAGCGGAAGCAGTACGACCAGTTCGGCCATGCGGCGTTCGGAAACGGCGCTGGTGGAGGCGGCTTCGATTATAATTCCGCCGATTTCAGCGACATTTTCGGCGATATTTTCGGCGGCGGTGGCGGCATGGGCGATATCTTCGGCGACTTTTTTGGCGGCAGAAGATCTTCCGGTGCAAACAGCCCGCAGAGAGGCGCGAACGTAAGAACCTCCGTCCGTCTTACATTTGAGGAAGCAATCTTCGGATGCGAGAAGGAGATCACGGTTAATTTCCAGGAAGAATGCCCGTCATGCCACGGGACCGGTGCAAAGCCCGGAACGTCTCCCGAGGAATGTCCGACCTGTCACGGAAAGGGCAGGATTGTCCAGATGAGTCATACGGTGTTCGGAACCATGCAGAACGTGCAGACATGTCCGAACTGCCGTGGTACCGGCAAGGTCGTGAAGGAGAAATGTCCGACCTGCTACGGGACCGGCTATACTGCGAAACGGAAAACGTTTCGTGTCAGCATTCCTGCCGGAATAGACAACGGTCTTTCGGTACGGATGGCAGGCGGCGGCGAACCGGGAACGAACGGCGGCGAGCGCGGGGATCTTCTGGTGGAATGCATTGTGAGTCCGCATCCGATTTTCAAACGGCAGGATGTGAATATTTTTTCGACGGTTCCGATTTCCTTTGCAAAAGCGGCGCTTGGAGGCCCCATCCGCATTAAGACGGTGGACGGCGAAGTGGAGTATGAAGTCAAAGCCGGTACGCCTACCGATTTCAAGGTAAAGCTCCGCGGAAAAGGTGTTCCGCTGCTTCAGAATAAGAATGAGCGGGGCGACCATTATGTGACGCTGGTGGTGGAGGTACCCACCAGAATGACGGCGGCGCAGAGAGAGGCACTGCAGAATTATGATGATCTGATGACCGGGAACAGTACGGTGAGGAAAAAGGGACTGTTTAAATAAAGATAATCGATGAGAACGGGCAACGGGGTTGTACGTACAATACTTGTGCGCACAGCCCCGTTATGTTATCATAGGGAGCAGTAAACGCGCCGCCGGCGCGTTTACTGCATGATGCGGAAATCGTACGGCAGACAGGGCGGCGGTTGTTTTTGCCGGAGCCTTCTGTGATGATCTTCATAAAGAAAACGGTCGGAGAAATCAGAAATGAAATGGAAAAAATACACGCTTACAACAACCACGCAGGCTGTCGATCTCATCAGTGCGGAGCTTGACGGCATCGGAATAGAAGGAATAGAAATCGAGGACAACATTCCGCTTACGGCAAAGGATACGAAGGGAATGTTCGTGGATGTTCTGCCGTTTCCTCCGCCGGATGACGGCATTGCAAGACTCAGCTTTTATCTGGATCCGGATTCGGATACGAAGGGAACAATCGAAAAGGCGGGAAAGGCCCTGAAGGATCTTTCCCGTTTCACCGATCTCGGTCCCTGTACCATCGCGGAAAGCGAGACGGAGGACAAGGACTGGGTAAATAACTGGAAGACTTTTTTTCATCCGTTCACGGTGGATGATATTCTGATCAAACCTACCTGGGAAAAGGTACCGGACAGCGCAGCGGGAAAGACCGTGATCGAGATCGATCCCGGGACTGCCTTCGGAACCGGATCCCATGAAACCACGCAGCTCTGCATCCGTCAGATTGAAAAATATATTAAGATCATGAAGGAGGCCGGAGCGGGGGAACATATTGAGGTACTCGATGTGGGAACCGGCAGCGGCATTCTCGGGATAGCGGCTTTGAAATTTGGAGCCTGCCATGTCTTTGCAACGGATCTTGATGACAACGCAGTCAATGCGGTCGGAGAGAATCTGAAAAGCAACGGGATCAGCGGAAACACCGGGGAAGCCGGAAAGGAAGACGGGAAGGAACAGTTCCGCATGATCTGCGGGGATATCATAAGCAATGCGGACATTCAGCGGCAGGCCGGGGACGGGGTCTATGATATTGCGGTCGCGAATATTCTTGCGCCCGTTATCGTGGAACTGCAGAAGGAGGTGTACCGTCATCTGAAGCACGGCGGCATTTTCATCACCTCGGGGATCATAGACACTGCCGAGGAAAAGGTCCGGAAGGCAATCGGAGAAAATCCCGAGTGGGAATTTCTGGAGACAAACCATCAGGGCGAATGGGTGAATATCACAGTAAGGAGAAAGTGAGTGTACCATTTTTTCGTAAGAGAGGAACAGGTCTCGGGGGAAACGGCAGTCATCACGGGACCGGATGTGAATCATATTAAAAATGTCCTCCGCATGAAGCCGGGAGAGAAAATTCTTTTGAATACGGGCGGAGACTGGGATTATCTCTGTGAAATCAGGGAAATCGGCAAAGAGGAAGTGACCCTTTCCGTTGTTTCCGAGAACAGGAATGTGAGCGAACTTCCTTCGAAGATTACCCTGTACCAGGGACTTCCGAAATCCGATAAAATGGAGTGGATTATCCAGAAGGCCGTGGAGCTGGGGGTGTACCGCATTGTTCCGGTGCTGACAAAAAGAGTGATCGTGAAATGGGATGAAAGGAAATCCGCGGAAAAAACGAGACGTTCCTCGGGGATAGCCGAGGCTGCGGCGAAGCAGTCCGGCAGGAATATCGTGCCGGAAGTCACGGAACCTTTTTCCTGGGACAGAGCACTTCAGGATGCGGCGGGGAATGAGGTACGGCTGATCCCGTACGAACTTGCCGATGACATGGAGGAAACCAGGAAAATCATTTCCTCGCTGAAGCCCGGTCAGTCCGTTGCCGTTTTCATAGGGCCGGAAGGCGGCTTTGAAGAAACGGAAATCAGGGAAGCGGAAGCAGCCGGTTTTCAACCGGTGACGCTCGGAAAAAGAATTTTAAGAACGGAGACAGCCGGTCTGGTCATGCTCTCGCTGTTAATGGCGGAACTGGAAGGAAAGACGGACAGCAACAAAGACGACAGTAACAAAGACGACAGTAATAAAGACGGACAGTAATAAAGACGGAAGCAGATGACGGCAATTTTACAGAAGGGAAACAGAAAAACGATGGAAGCATATTTTGACAATTCCGCGACGACGAAAGTTTCGGAGCGCGTGATCAGTCTGATGGGAAAGACCATGCGCGAAGATTATGGCAATCCTTCCGCGAAACATATGATGGGCGTAAGAGCCGAACAGTATGTAAAGGATGCCGCGGAGAAAATTGCCAGAACGATGAAAGTTTCCGCTAAAGATATTCTGTTTACTTCCGGGGGAACGGAATCCGATAATCTGGCGCTGATCGGGTGTGCGCTGGCAAATAAAAGAAACGGAAAACATATCATCAGTACCGGGGTAGAGCATCCGGCGGTCTATGAACCGCTGTCGTTTCTGGAATCGTTCGGACTGGAAACGACCATCCTCGGCGTTGACCGGAACGGACATATTGATCTCGACGAACTGAAGAATGCCATCCGTCCGGACACAGTGCTGGTGTCAGTCATGCATGTGAACAATGAAGTCGGTGCGGTGGAACCGGTCGAGGAGATCGCGAAGATTGTCCATGGGGAAAATCCTTCTGCCTATTTCCACGTTGACGCCATTCAGTCCTACGGGAAACTGAGAATTTATCCGGAACGGATGGGTATCGATCTGTTAAGCGTAAGCGGACATAAGCTTCACGGCCCCAAGGGAGTCGGTTTCCTTTATATCAGTCCGCGCGTAAAAATAAAGCCCATTCTGTACGGCGGCGGGCAGCAGAACGGAATGCGGAGCGGGACGGTCAATGTTCCCGGAATTGCCGGACTCGGAGAAGCCGCAGCCGCAGCGTATGAAAATTTCGACGAGAAGATCGCCCGTATGATATCTTTGAAGGACCGCATTACGGACGGTGTCCTGACCGTGGAAAATGTAACGGTGAATTCCAGGAAAGGAAGCGAAAGCGCGCCGCAGATCGTCAGCATATCGGTGAAGGGCGTGAAGAGCGAGGTGCTTCTGCATGCGCTTGAGGAGAAACATATTTACGTATCCAGCGGGTCGGCCTGTTCCTCGCACCACCCGGGCATATCTGGAACGTTAAAGGGAATCGGGCTGGAGGATGATCTCCTCGATTCGACTATCCGCGTGAGCCTGTCCGACCTGAGTACCGGGGAAGAGGCGGATTATTTCCTCGGCGCCTTCCGGGAACTGGTCCCGGTCCTTCGGAAATTCACACGGCACTGAGGACAGATTATTTTATCAGTTCATGTGCTGCTGTATTTTAGATAGTATAACGTGTCTTTTAAGCCAGTTGTCGCTGCAGTCAGTTTGAACGCCGTTTCTTTAAGATCGGATGCGCTATTCCGAAAAGAAATGCGTCTCGCTCGGTCGTCTGCCGCCGCATTCCGAAAAGAAACGCGCTTCCGCTCGGGCGGAAACGCAACGGTACATAATGCGGCAAATAACGCCGCATAAGTACCGGCGTTTCCTTACGGTTTCTTTTCGGAACGGCGCAGCCGGACCTGGAAGAAATGGCATGGTGACAGCCAAACCAAAAAGAAACAATGCGCGATTGAATGCGGCGGCGAACCGGCAGATCACCGACCGCGAAAGGAGCAACATGCAATATAAATCATTTCTGATTAAGTACGGAGAAATCGGCTGCAAGGGAAAAAACCGTTATAAATTCGAGGACGCTCTGGTGAAGCAGATCAGCCGTGCGCTGCATTACGTGGACGGCACTTTTACGGTTTCGAAGGAGCACGGACGGATCTATGTCGACACGGAAGGGGAGTATGATTACGAGGACGCCGTGGCGGCGCTGAAAAGAGTCTTCGGAATTGTGACGATCTGCCCCGTGGTGCGTCTTCAGAGCCGGGATTACGAGGATCTGAAGAAGTCCGCAGTCGAATATGTCAGCGAAGTGTACGGCGGAAAGGAAATCACCTTCAAGGTGGACACGAGGCGGGCGGACAAGTCCTACCCGGGAAATTCCGAAACGATCAATGCGGACATCGGTGAAGTCATCCTGAACAGCTGCCCCGGAACGAAGGTGGATGTCCATAAACCGGACGTCATGCTGCATGTGGAAATCCGCGATACGCTGAGCATTTATTCCGTCAGCATACCCGGCCCCGGCGGCATGCCGGTCGGAACCAACGGAAGGGCCATGCTGCTGCTTTCCGGCGGAATTGATTCTCCGGTAGCGGGCTATATGATCGCGAAAAGAGGCGTTCTGATCGAGGCAGTCTATTTTCATGCGCCGCCGTACACGAGCGAAAGAGCGAAACAGAAGGTGATCGATCTGGCAAAGCTGGTATCGCGCTACTCCGGACCGCTGAACCTTCACATCGTGAATTTCACGGAAATACAGCTTTATATCTACGAGGCCTGCCCGCACGAGGAACTTACGATCATCATGCGCCGTTACATGATGCGGATCGCCGAAAAAATAGCGGAGAAGACAGGCAGCATGGCGCTGATCACGGGAGAGAGCATAGGGCAGGTCGCGAGTCAGACGGTCCAGTCGCTTGTCTCGACAAACGAAGTATGCACCATGCCGGTTTTCCGTCCGCTGATCGGATTTGACAAACAGGAGATCATAGACCGTTCGGAAATGATCGGTACCTATGAGACATCCATTGAGCCGTATGAGGACTGCTGCACCATATTTGTTGCCAAGCATCCGGTGACGAAGCCGGAACCGGAACGTATCTGGAAGTCGGAACTGAAGCTGGCGGAGAAGATTGACGGAATGGTGGAAAAAGCGGTCGAAGAGAGCGAACGGATTCTCTGCTGTCCGGAATAACACGGCCGCGTGCCCCGGAAGCGGCAGACTTCCCTGTGCGGCTCTGCGCATACAGATCAGAGCGCCACTGGCACTCTGACTGCATCTTTGGATAAGAAGGCATCTCACTTTCCTGTTATATAAAAAAAGCCCCGCTTTTTATAAGCGGGGCTTCGGGGGCTTCGGTAAAGCAGGATAATGATCAGACCATGTACTGCTTCAGAACGGAAACGATCTCATCGACGCCCTGTTCTGCATGAATGTTCAGATCGATCGGTTTGGACAGATCCAGACTGAAGATCCCCATAATGGATTTTGCATCGATTACATATCTTCCGGATACAAGATCAAAATCGACATCATATTTGGAAATGTCGTTAACGAAAGATTTTACCTTATCGATGGAATTAAGAGATATTTTTACTGTTTTCATGACGGAATTCCTCCTTGAAATTTACGTTAGTTCGATACAGTTTATGCATTTATGTTATTATCCTACAAAGAACGGGCCATAAAGTCAATAGTCACCTTGTTAGAAAAAACCTGAGATTTTCGTTATTTTGATCATAGAATGCAGGCACCGCAAGGCAGAAAAAGCGGTCTGCATGAAACGGAGGATCTGTTGAAAAGAGTCGCATTTCACACGCTTGGATGCAAAGTCAATGCCTATGAGACGGAAGCCATGCAGCAGGAGCTTCTGAAGGCGGGATATGTCCTCTGTTCTTTTGAAGAACAGGCGGACGTGTATGTCATAAACACATGTACCGTGACCAATATTGCGGACCGGAAATCACGGCAGATGATACACCGGGCAAAGCACCTGAATCCGGATGCCGTCGTGGTCGCAGCGGGATGCTATGTCCAGGCTGCCGGGGACAGACTGAAGAAGGATTCCTGCATTGACCTCCTGATCGGAAACGATGAGAAGAAGGACATTGCAGCCATACTGGATGCCTGTCTCAGTCACAGAGAGAAGGCGGTCGCGGAGGAGATCGGAAATATTTCCGAGGTCAGGACGTATGACAGCATTCCCGCCGACACGATGGAGGATCATACCAGGGCATTCTTAAAAATACAGGACGGCTGCAATCAGTTCTGCAGCTACTGCATTATCCCCTATGTCAGAGGAAGAGTCCGCTCGCGGGAAAAAGAAGATATCCTGCATGAGGCGCGGTCCTTTGCCGAAAAGGGTTACCGGGAACTGGTGCTCACGGGAATCCATCTTTCCTCGTACGGAACGGATCTTCCCGGAGAAGGAAATGATCTGCCGGAACTGATCGGGGAACTGGATAAACTTGAGGGAATCAGAAGAATCAGGCTCGGCTCGCTGGAACCGGAAATCATAACGGAGGATTTTCTGGACCGGTTAAGGGAAATTCCGTCGTTCTGCCCGCATTTTCACCTTGCACTGCAGAGCGGGTGCGATGCGGTCCTGAAGCGGATGAACCGGCATTATACGACGGCCGGATTTCTGGAGGGAACCGAAAAAATCCGCAGGAGATTTCCGGAGGCGGCGCTGACAACGGATGTGATCACCGGATTTCCGGGAGAAACGGAAGAGGAATTTCTTTCCACGGTACGGTTTTTAAAACAGGTGCGTTTTTACGAGACGCATATTTTTCCCTATTCGAGAAGAGAGGGCACGAAAGCGGACCGCATGCCGGATCAGCTTTCTGCGGCGGTGAAGGCTTCGAGAGCAGAGGTTCTGGCCGAACTGAACAAGGAGATGTCGAAGGCCTACAGAAGCGGAAAAACGGGGACGGAATGCGAGGCGCTTCTGGAACAGCCGGTTATGATCGGCGGAGAGAAATACTTTACCGGGAACACGAGAGAATACGTGAAAGTGGCGGTTCCGTTCCTGAAAGGGCAGGAAAACATGCTGGTCCGTGGTAAAATAACCCGCTTTTTGACCCCGGAAATCATGCTCCTTGACGAAATAATCGACGTTTCCTGAGATTATCTCTTGCTGAATGGACATTTTTCGTATAGAATAGAAACATATTGCAAAGGAAGTTTCGATATGAACGAAAACATTCAGGACACACAGTTTTTCAGAACCGTACAGGAAAACAAGATGAATGTAAGCCAGGTCCTTGAGCTGGTTTATGAAGCGTTATCCGAAAAAGGATATAATCCTGTGAATCAGATCGTCGGCTATGTGATGTCCGGTGATCCGACTTATATCACGAGCCATAAGAGTGCGAGAAGCCTCATCATGAAAGTCGAACGTGATGAAATCCTCGAAGAACTTTTAAGCTATTATATTGAGCATAAGCTGAACGGTAAAAACGAAAAGTAATGCGGGCCGTCCGTTCCCGTTTTATTAAAACGGACATTTGCTTTTAGAAAGCCGCGTGAAAGGACCGTTATGGGCTCGGTCATACAATTTACGTCAGGTGGACTTGAAACAGTTGGCTGAGAGGCCAACTTTGTTTTGTGTAAAATGAAGAGGACGGTGTGCTTATGGCGTGCCGGTCCGTTTTATTCGGCTGATCAAAAGGCACATTTAAAAAAGTGCCGGAAAGAGGAAGAAATATAGGTACGATTATGGGCCTGGACTATGGTTCCAGGACGGTGGGAGTTGCATTTACGGATGCGCTGGGGATTACCGTGCAGCCGGCGGAAACAATCAAAAGACAGGAAGAGCATATGCTGCGCAGCACCCTGAGACGGATAGAGGAACTGATGACCGGAAGGGATGTCACGCTGATTGTTCTCGGGAGACCTGTCCACATGGACGGGAGTGAAGGGGAGCGCGTGGAGAAATGCAGCATTTTCAAAACGAAGCTGGAGCGCCGCCTGCATATACCGGTTGTGTGGCAGGATGAACAGCTGACTACGGTGGCCGCGGATGAAATTCTGGACGAGAGCGGTGTGGCGGCGGAGAACCGGAAAAAAGTGATCGATCAGGTCGCGGCATGCCTGATTCTGGAAGACTATCTGAATGAACATGGAGAAAAACATGGACAGTGAGAGCAGGATAACCGTTAAAGACGAAAACGGATCGGAAATCGGACTGGATGTACTGGAAGAGACGAAAGTAAACGGAATGTACTATCTTCTGGCAACGGACGCGGAGGAAAACGAGGATGGGGAGTGCTATGTCCTCAAGGATGTTTCGAAGCCGGAAGAAACGGAAGCCGTATATGAGTTCGTAACCGATGAAAACGAACTTGATTATATGTTTCAGATTTTTAAAGAACTGATGGACGGGTCTGATGTGACCCTGTCCAAATAGAACGGAGGTAGATGATTGAGCAGTAATGAAATGAACCCGTTAAAGGCAATACAGAAACTGAAAGAGTTAAGCCGTTCTCTGGCGGGAAATGCGGAGAACGCGGGTAAACAGGAAAAGAAGGAAGAAACAGAGAACCGGAATCAGAAGACAGCGAAGGGACAGAGACAGAATCAGAACCCGGGACAAAAGAAGGGTACACAGAATTCCGGAAAGCAGAATCCGCAGAGAAAGAATTCCCAGAGCGGGCAGAACAGAAGCAGCGAGGGGCATCAGCGCACCGGGAAACAGCAGGAGAATGCAAAGCCTGCAGACCGCGGACAGGAGAGCCGTCCGGGGCAGAACAGACAGCAGAAAAACACGCAGAACAGGCAGAACCGCAGCGCTCAGAATCAGGGTACCCGGAACCAGAGTACCCAGGATCAGAATGCCCGGAACACAGGTACAGGGAACCGCCAGAAACATAGAAACCAGAATCAGCCAGGACAGAAAAAACAGGAAAACGGGAAGCTGCAGGAAAACCGGAAACAGCCTGAGGCAGGAAAAGAACAGAAGAAAGAAAGCACCGCATCGAAGAAGACGGAACAGCGTCAGGATATGAAATTCAGCGGACGCAGCACCCGCCCCGGAAGCGGAAGAGGCGGACAGAAGGCTCCCGTTCTGGATATGACCAGACTGGTACCGGCAAAGCTTACAAAGACACCGCCGGTTCAGGTGAGAAAAGATGCGAAGGTCAAGATCATTCCGCTCGGCGGACTGGAACAGATCGGAATGAACATCACCGCATTTGAATACGGCGACAGCATCATGGTGGTCGACTGCGGTCTGGCATTCCCGAGCGACGACATGCTCGGAATTGATCTTGTTATACCGGATGTGACCTATCTCAAGGAAAACGCCTCCAAGGTCCGCGGATTTGTGATCACGCACGGACACGAGGATCATATCGGAGCGCTTCCCTATATCCTGAAAGAACTGAATGTTCCGGTATACGGAACGAAGCTTACGGTTGCCCTGATCGAGCATAAGCTGGAAGAACAGGGAATCGAAAAGACGGCACATTTAAATGTGGTGAAGCACGGCGACACCGTTACGCTGGGAGACTTCAAGGTTGAATTCGTCAAGACGAACCATTCGATTTCGGACAGCTCCGCTCTGGCGATCTTCACGCCGGCGGGAATTGTTTTCCATACCGGCGATTTCAAGGTGGACTATACACCGGTGTTCGGTGAGGCGGCGGATCTGCAGCGCATGGCGGAACTCGGAAAGCAGGGAGTTCTGGCGCTGATGTGCGACTCCACCAATGCCATCCGTCCCGGATTCACGATGTCCGAAAAGACAGTCGGCAGAACGTTCGACGTGATCTTTGCCGAACACAAGCAGAACCGCATCATCGTGGCTACGTTTGCATCGAACGTGGACCGTGTGCAGCAGATCATCAATACCGCATATAAATACGGCCGCAAGGTGGTTGTGGAAGGCCGCAGCATGGTGAACGTCATCAGCACCGCGAACGAACTCGGATATATCAAGATCCCGGAAGGGACACTGGTGGATATTGAGGAACTGAAAAATTATCCGCCTGAGAAGACAGTCCTCTGCACGACCGGAAGCCAGGGAGAAAGTATGGCGGCGCTTTCCAGGATGGCGAGCGGCATGCATAAGAAAGTCACCATCCAGCCGACCGATGTCGTTATCTTAAGTTCTCATCCCATTCCGGGAAATGAGAAGGCCGTGGACAAGGTCATAAACGAACTGTCCATGAAGGGCGCCGAAGTTATTTTCCAGGATACGCACGTTTCCGGCCATGCATGCGCGGAGGAAATCAAACTGATGTATTCTCTGCTGCGGCCGAAGTTTGCGCTTCCGGTGCACGGGGAATACCGCCATCTGAAGGCCCAGAAGGAAATCGCGGAGGCAATCGGGATTCCGAAGGAAAATATTCTGATCATGTCCTCGGGCGATGTGGTCGAACTTTCGCAGAATTCCTGCAAGGTGACCGGGCATGTGCAGGCCGGCGGAATTCTTGTGGACGGGCTCGGCGTCGGAGATGTCGGGAACATTGTCTTAAGAGACCGTCAGAGCCTGGCACAGAACGGCATTATCATCGTGACGCTTGCAATCGAAAGGGAATCCGGAAATCTGGTCTCGGGACCGGATATTGTTTCCCGCGGTTTCGTTTATGTGAAGGAATCCGAAAATCTGATGGATGAAGCAAAACAGGTGGTGGTCAGCGCAGTCGACGACTGCATGAATTCAAAGCTGAACGACTGGCCGAAAATGAAAAACGCCATCCGTGATTCGCTATCGGATTTCCTGTGGAAACGCATGAAGCGCAGTCCGATGATCCTTCCGATCATCATGGCAGTCGAATAAAGAAAAGGCAAGCACGATCATGGGAAAGGCAACCAGACAGATCAACAGAATATCCGGCAGGGTCATTTACATCGCGGTCAGGATTATCCTGATCGCGGTGGTTGTATTTCTGATCATCCGCGGAATCGCTGCTGCCTATCGCTTCGGACATTCGATATTTTATGCGGGGACCGTGGAAAGCGCGCCCGGACGGGATATCAGCGTGACGATTGAAAAAGGTTCCGACGCGAAAAGCGCTGCGGAGGTTCTGAAAAAGAACGGTCTGATCGATAACGAATGGGCGTTCCGCATCCAGGCCAGGTTCTACGCAATGAAGATAAAAGCCGGAACCTACAAAATGAATACTTCACAGACCATAAAGGAAATGCTGGAGACTCTGGATACGGGGACAACGGACACATCCGCACAGAACACGGGAAGCGGAGGGACCGCCCGGTGATCGTAAACGAGAGAATAACCGACTATCTGGATTCACTCAGCACGAGAAATTCCGATCTGACGGAAGAGATCAGAAAGAAAGCCGTCTCGGACCGTGTGCCCGTCATCCGGCGTGATTCGGAAGCGCTGTTGAAGACCGTGATCGCCATGGTGCGCCCCCGGGAAGTACTGGAAATCGGCACGGGGGTAGCCTATTCCGCACTGGTGATGAAAGAGAGTATACCGGAGGGATCGCATATCACGACAGTTGAAGACTACCCTCCGCGGATGGAAAAAGCCGCTGAGAATATCCGGCTGTCCCATGCAGAAGACTGCATTACCCTGATCCGGGAGGATGCCGGAAACGTAATTCCGGGACTTGAGGAAGAGTCGTTCGATCTGATCTTTCTGGATGCGGCAAAGGGACAGTATGCGTCGTGGCTTCCGCATCTTTTAAAGTGTCTGAAGCAGAACGGAGTTCTGTTTTCCGATAATGTCCTCCAGAACGGAAGCGTTACGGAATCCCGGTTTGCAATCGACAGGAGAGACCGGACCATCCATTCCCGCATGAGAGAATATCTTTACCTTCTGACTCATACGGAGGGACTGTGCACGTCTGTCGTACCGACGGGAGACGGAACGGCGATATCGGTGAAAGGAATGAGGAATCATGAATAGACCGGAACTGCTTCTTCCTGCGGGGAGCATGGATGTCCTTAAAACAGCCATCCGCTACGGCGCCGATGCAGTATATATCGGCGGAGAAGCCTTCAGCTTAAGGGCAATGGCGAAAAATTTTTCCGCCGGAGAAATGCGCGAGGCAGTGGACTTTGCACATCAGAACGGCAAAAAAATCTATGTGACCGCAAATATCCTGGCCCATAACGCAGATCTTTCCGAAGCGGAAAACTATTTTTCCGAGCTGAAGGAGATCAGGCCGGATGCCCTGATCATATCCGATCCCGGCATCTTCGAGATCGAGAAAAAAATCTGTCCGGAAATCCCGGTCCATATCAGCACGCAGGCGAACAATACAAATTACGGAACCTTTCTGTTCTGGTACAGACTCGGCGTGAAGAGGATCGTGACCGCGAGAGAGCTTTCCCTCCGGGAAATCCGCGAAATCCGTGACAGGATTCCGGCTGACATGGAGATCGAGACCTTCGTGCACGGCGCCATGTGCATTTCCTATTCGGGGAGATGCCTCTTAAGCAATTTCCTGACCGGACGGGATGCCAACAGAGGCGCCTGCACGCATCCGTGCAGATGGACCTATTCCGTTGTCGAGGAAACAAGACCGGGGCAGTACATGCCGGTCTATGAAAATGAACGCGGGACTTATATCTTCAACTCGAAGGATCTGTGCATGGCCGGCCACATGCCGGAACTGATCAATGCGGGAATTGACAGCTTTAAGATTGAAGGCCGGATGAAGACTGCGCTGTATGTCGCGACGGCGGCAAGGGCATACCGCCGTGCAATCGATGACTGCAGGAAGAACCCGGAAGAATATGAGAAGCGGCGCCGGTACTATGAAGAGGAAACACAGAAGGGAACCTTCCGGGACTATACCACAGGATTCTTTTTCGGGAAACCTTCCGCCGATGCCGAGATAACCGATAGCAACACCTACCGGAAAAATTATACCTATATCGGAACCGCGGAATATACCGACGAAGAAGGGTACGCGCACTTCGAACAGAAAAACAAGTTTTCAACCGGTGATATCCTCGAGATCATGAAACCGGACGGAAGGGATGTCCTGTCCGAGGTTCAGGATATCATGAATGAAGACGGAATCCGTCAGGAGAGTGCGCCGCACCCGAAACAGGCGCTTTCCGTACGGATGAGTCCTTTGCCGGAGCCGGGTGACATCATCCGGAAAAAGGAAGAACCGGAGGAATAGAATGGTTGTCGTATTTACTGTTTTAAGCCTGCTGTGCGTTTCCTACTGGATCGTGCTGGCAGTGTATGCGGGACCGGCTGCCTCCCAGGATTATATCTGGATCATTGCGGCAGCTTTTTTCTTCTGCAACGCGTTGGTGACGCTTCTGTACCGGAAGGACGCAAAAAGAATTCCGCTCTGGCTCATTACCGCCATGCATACGCTGTGCGCGGCAGGAATGGTCATCTTTCTGGCAGTCGGAATTCTGATCGTATCCGGAATGAATCCCGTGAAGGAAGCCGGTCTTGACTATGTGGTCGTGCTGGGCGCCAAGGTGGAAGAAAACGGCAAACCGAGTTCTTCCATGAAGAAGCGGCTTGACGCGGCAATTGAATACGCGGATAAAAATCCGGGCACTGTTTTTGTCCTTTCCGGATGGAAGGGAAAGGACGAACCCATTCCGGAAGCGCAGGCAATGGCGGATTATCTCATTTTCAACGGAGTACCGCCGGAAAGGCTTCTGCTGGAAATCCAGTCCGGAAACACCTACGAGAATATTTCCTACAGCCTGGCGCTGATCGACCGCATTGCGGAGGAAAAGCGCGGGAGGCGGGGACCGGTTCCGACCGGCCTGAAACTGGACGGCCCCGTGCTGCATGCGGAGAGCAGGCCGTCCAGGACGGGATTCCTGACAGGCGATTTTCATATTTTCAGGACGCTGAAGACGGCACAGCGGCAGGGAGTGGAAAAGCCGTACGGAATAGCGGCAAAATCCGACCCGGTGCTTTTCCTGCATCTAATGGTGAGAGAGTGTCTTGCAATTTTGAAGGATAAGTTTCTCGGGCATATTTGAACGGGTTCATACAGAGGATGAAAGGCGGTTTTATAAAAATGGAATTTGATCTGGAAAAACAGATAGAGAAGCTTCAGAAGCTGGATACATATGCATTTTTAAAACGTACGGACATGGAGGAACTGCATGCCTGCGGAGTTACCATGGAGCACAGGAAGACAGGCGCCAGGGTATTCCTGCTTCTTTCCGACGACAGGAACAAGGTCTTTACGATCGGGTTCAGGACTCCGCCGGAGAACAGTACGGGCGTCGCCCACATTGTCGAGCACACGGTGCTTTGCGGATCGGAGAAATTTCCCAGCAAGGATCCTTTTGTGGAACTGGTGAAGGGATCGCTGAATACGTTTTTAAATGCCATGACCTATCCTGACAAAACCGTCTATCCCGTCGCAAGCTGCAATGACCGCGATTTCAAGAATCTGATGGATGTTTATCTCGACGCGGTTTTTCATCCGAATATTTACCGGGAGGAAAAAATTTTCCGGCAGGACGGATGGCGCTATGAAATGGAGGACGAGAAGGCACCCCTCACGCTGAACGGCGTCGTCTATAATGAAATGAAAGGCGCCTATTCCAATGCGGACGATTTCATGGAGCATGAGGTCATGAAGGTGCTCTACGAAAATCATCCTTATGCGGAGGATTCCGGAGGCGATCCCGAGTTCATTCCGGAACTGACCTATGAGCAGTATCTGGATTTTCACAGGAAATATTATCATCCTTCCAATTCCTATATTTATCTGTACGGAAATCTTGACATGGCCGAGGCACTTTCGTGGATGGACCGGTCCTATCTTTCCTATTACGACCGGCAGCCCGTGGATTCTGTCATTCCGGATGCAAAACCGTTTCAGGGTCCGGTCACGAAGGACTTCGACTATTCGATTTCGGAGAGTGAGACGGGAGAAAACGCGACCTACCTTTCTCTCAACATGCTGGCGGGGTGCGAACTGGATCCGCTGGAATACATGGGCATGCAGATCCTGGACTATGTCCTTCTGGAGGTGCCGGGCGCCTATCTTCATGATGCCCTGATCGATGCGGGGATAGGCGAGGATGTTTACGGCGGATTCAATTACGGACTGCGCGTTCCGTATTTCAACATAACCGCGAAGAACACGGAAGCCGAAAGGAAAGGAGAATTTCTGGCCGTCATAGAAGGAACGCTGAGGAAACTTTCGGACAGCGGAATTGACAGGGACAAGCTGTTTGCCGCGATCAACGTTTCGGAATTCAAAGCGCGCGAAGCGGATTTCGGCAATACGCCGAAGGGCCTGATGTACGGACTGGAAAGTTTCAACAGCTGGCTTTACGATGCGGATCCCTGCATGCATCTTAAATTTGCAGGACTGTTTGACGAACTGAAGAAGAAAACGGACGAGGGATTTTTCGAGAAGCTGATCGATAAGTATCTTCTGGACAATTCTTCCGCGGCCGTGATCACGTTTCATCCGGTGCGGGGCTTAAACGCTGAGAAAGACGAAAAGATCAGGAAACATCTGGCTGAAATCAAAAGCGGAATGAGCGGGGAAGAAATCAGAGAAATTGTCCGGAAGACGAAGGACCTGAAGGCCTACGAAAATGAACCTTCGAAAAAAGAGGATCTTCTGAAGATCCCGCTCTTAAGCCGTTCGGATATTGACAGGGAAGCGGAAAAACCGGTGTGGGAGAAGCGGACCTTAAACGGGATTCCGGTCATATATTCCAATGTGTTCACATCGGGAATCACTTATTTAAAGGTCATTTTCGACTGCTCGTTCCTTCCGGCGGAAGATCTGCCGTTCCTTTCCTTCCTGAAGGAAGTCATGGGCTACATCGATACGGAAAAAAGAAATTATGCCGGACTTGCCACGGCAATCAATTTAAACAGCGGCGGTATCGGATTCTCAACGGACAGCTACACGGATTACAGCGCGGAAGACAGAACAGTCTTCACCTTTTCCGCGGATGCAAAAGTACTCAGCCGGAAAACCGGATTTGCTTTTAACATGATAAAGGAAATCCTTCTTTCCTCAAAGCTTTCGGACACGAAGAGAATTAAGGACATTCTCTCCGAAATCCGCTCCGGCCTGAAGGACAGGCTTTCTTCCTCCGGCCATGTCGCGGCGCTGAACAGGGCGGCATCGTCCTGTTCGGAGGATGCGTTCTTTGCCGACGCGACGAAAGGAATCGCCTACTATGAAGCACTCGAAAAGGCCGCGGTAAATTATGACGGAAATCCGGATGCCCTGGCGGAGAAGCTTATAAGCCTTCAGAAAAAAATCTTTACGAGAGACAACATGCTTTTCCATATCACTTCCGACGAAGCGGGATACCGTGCCTTTGCCGCCGCGGAAACGGGATTCGACGAAGCATTTCCGCCGCATGCGGAAAGAAAGAATGAATTCGAATTTTCGGAGCAGGATATCAGGGAAGGATGGACGACATCGTCCCGCGTGAATCATGTGGCGAGGTACGGGAACTTTAAGAAACACGGATTTGAATATACCGGCGTCATGCGGATCCTGAAGGTTCTCCTGCAGTACGACTATCTCTGGAACAATATCCGCGTTCTCGGCGGAGCGTACGGATGCGCGTCCAGGTTCGGAAGAAACGGCGACGCGGGACTGGTTTCCTTCCGTGACCCGAATCTGACCGAGACGGACAAGATCTACGACAGAACCGCAGAATATGCGGCTTCCTATCAGGCGGACGAAAGAGAAATGACCAAGGCAATCATCGGCGCGATCAGTGAACTGGATACGCCGCAGACGCCGCTTACAAAGGGACTCCGCGGGCTGTCAGCTTATTTTTCCCATGTGACGGATGAAGAACTTCAGAAGGAACGTGATCAGATCCTTGATGCCGGGCCGCAGGATATCCGTGCTCTTTCAAAGCTCCTTGAAGCCGTTCTTTCCGATGAGCAGAAATGCACCATAGGAAGCGAGAATGCAATCCGGAAGGAAAAGGATCTGTTTACTTCCGTGAAGCCGCTTTTCAATCTGTAAGAGAACCGGAGGGATGATATGAAGTCAGGATTTGTTGCTCTGATCGGGCGGCCGAATGCGGGAAAGTCAACGCTCATGAATCATCTGATCGGACAGAAGATTGCGATCACGTCCGGGAAACCGCAGACGACCAGAAAAAGAATTCAGACGGTCTATACGGATAAACGCGGGCAGATCGTTTTCCTGGATACGCCGGGGCTTACCCGTGCGGTGAACAGGCTCGGGGAATACATGGAGAACGTGGCGGAGGACGCCATGAAGGAAGTGGACCTGATCCTGTGGATTACCGAAGTCACGTCCTGCATCGGGGAGAGCGAAAGACAGATTGCAAAAGGCCTGAAGGATTTAAAAAAGCCGGTCATACTGGTTCTTAACAAAACGGACAAGCTGAATAACGATTCGGCTGCTTCGAATGTTTCCGCGGAATACCGGAAGCTCATTGATCTGAAGGAAATTGTTCCGGTATCCGCACTTAAGGACAGGAATGTGGACGGCCTGCTGGATGCTTTGTTCCGGCATCTTCCGGAAGGGCCTCTCTATTACGGAGAGGACACGGTCACGGACGAAACGGAGCGCGAGATCGCGGGTGAATTGATCCGGGAGCAGGCGCTTCGGCTGCTGAAGGATGAAATTCCGCACGGGATAGCCGTTACGGTGGACACCATGCACGAACGGCGGGAAGGCCTCACCGATATCAATGCGACGATCATATGCGAGAAGGAATCCCACAAGGGAATCATCATCGGCAGAGGCGGAGCCATGCTGAAGAAGATCGGAACCGGCGCGCGGGAAGCAATCGAGG